>OFSC01002123.1_pt1 | contig 10737 bp, 7 predicted proteins | sample 1543201 | NCBI WGS metagenome assembly OFSC01 (sample SAMN04209228, study PRJEB22552) | human gut metagenome | biome: gut; material: feces | host: Homo sapiens | place: USA: Oklahoma
CAAAAAAGACGGCATATCTTGTCAACAATGACGTGGAATCCGCATCATCTAAGAATCGTAAGGCAAAAGAACTGGGAATTCCGATTATTTCCGAAGATACATTTATAGAACAATTTGGTGGGAGGTAGAAAAAGTTATGCCAATCAGAACACAAAGTGATCTGCCTGCAAAGGAGATCCTCGAACAGGAAAATATTTTCGTGATGGATGAGTCCCGTGCGATGCATCAGGATATTCGTCCGATCAATATCGTGATTCTGAACCTGATGCCACTGAAAGAAGAGACGGAATTGCAGATTTTTCGGTCATTGTCAAACACCCCGTTACAGGTAGACGTATCGCTGCTTGCACCGGCATCCCATGCATCCACCCATACTTCAAAGAGCCACCTGAACAAGTTTTATCAGACGTTTCAGGAAATTAAGAACCAGTATTTTGACGGGCTGATCATTACCGGTGCACCGGTTGAAAATATGGAATTTGAAGAGGTAAACTACTGGGAAGAGCTTTCCGGTATCATGGAGTGGACCAAGACCCATGTAACATCTACCATCCATATCTGCTGGGGCGCCCAGGCGGGCTTATATTACCACTATGGTATCCCGAAATATAAGAGGGCGGAAAAACTGTCCGGTATTTATAACCACAGGGTATTAGACCGGAAAGTACCGTTAGTGCGAAGTTTTAATGATACGTTCCTGGCACCTCATTCCCGTTACACAGAAGTGCGCAGGGAAGATATTGAGAAGCATCCGGAGCTGGTCATTCTGGCAGAGTCCGAAGAGGCAGGAGTATTTCTTGTGATGAGCCGTGACGGAAAGCAGATCTTCGTCCAGGGCCACCCGGAATATGACCGCATGACTTTAAATAACGAATATCACAGAGATCTGAATAAGGGACTGAACCCCTCACTTCCGGTCAATTATTATGTAGATAATGATCCGTTCTCTGTACCGGAGCTTACATGGAGAAATACTTCCAATACATTGTATACAAACTGGCTGAACTTCTATGTATATCAGATGACACCGTATCTGCTGGATGATGGGGAGTAATGTGATGGTCTGGTTCCTGTACCGACGGGAATGGCAGTTTATGCTCTTCACACAGGTGTTCTTCACCTGCGTCAGTGGGTGATAGGCTGTCTTGGGTCTTGGAAAGAAAAAGAACAATATATGCAGACATGACACAGAAATCGTAAGAAATCTGCGCCGTGGCTGCATTTTTTATGTACAAATATACACAAAAGTGCTATAGTTGTAGAAAAATAAACATTTACCTATTGAGTTTGAGGGTAAATGCGGAGAGGAGAGTAATCATGTCACAGATACTGGAACAGGCAGAAAAACTTTTACAGGCTCTGCCTAAGGAACAGCTGGGATTTTTCCCGACCCCATTTTACCGCCTGGACCGTCTTTCTGAAGAATTAGGCGTCAACCTGTTTATCAAGAGAGATGATTTTACGGGAATGAACCTGTTTGGAGGAAATAAGGTCCGCAAACTGGAATACCTTTTAGGAGAAGCAAAGGCAAAAGGCTGTGAGTATGCCATTACCTACGGCGCTACCCAGTCCAACCATGCTATGGAGACAGCAGCAGCCTGCCGCAGATGCGGGATCAAACCTATCCTTTATCTGACTGCAGTAGTAGAGCCGGATGATGCGGATGTAAGGGCAAATCTGCTGTTAGACAAGATCCTGGATGTAGAGCTTCATATTGTAGACATCCTTCCGGGAGAAACAGAGGATGACGCAGAAGCACGTTCCTTTGAAATGGGCGCTGCAAGAGCAAAGGAATTAAATGAGTCCGGCCATCCATGCTATGATATCCCAATGGGCGGAGCAAGTGTTGTAGGTTCTGTTGGTTTTGCAAATGGTTATGTAGAGTTTGAAAAACAGGTAAAGGCCATGAACCTGAATGTAGATTACATCTTCCACGCAACAGGAACAGGCGGCACCATGGCCGGTCTGGCAGCAGGAAGAAAGATGGCAGAAAGCGATACAAAGATCATCTCCATTACTGTAAGCCCTAAGGATGAGAAGTATTTACGCAAAGTAGAAAAACTGGCAAATGATGTGCTGGCACTGATAAAGAGCCCGGCCCATGTAACCATAGAAGAAGACCTTCATATGGATACCGGCTACTATGCACCAGGCTATGAGCAGCCAAACGAGGCAGCCAGCGAAGCCATCCGCCTGTTAGCACGCACAGAAGGCCTGTTTGTGGATCCTGTATACACAGGAAAGGCATTGGCCGGTCTTATCGACTATGTAAGAAGCGGAAAAGTTCCTCAGGGAAGCAATGTAGTATTCTGGCACACCGGCGGAGCAACTGCCCTGTTTGCAGAGCATGAGATTTTAGGTAAGTTATACTAAATCGCCTGCGTAAGCAGGCAATAGAGCACGTAAGTGCGGGATTTGTGAGTAGATAAAAGGAGGGATAAGGTCGTGAAAACACTGATCAAAAACGGCCTTCTCATCGATCCGGCCAACCAGGTACAGGCTTATTTAAACTTGATACTGGAAGACGGAAAGGTAGTGGCTGTAACAGAAGAAGAACCTGAGGCTGACAGGGTTATTGATGCCACAGGAAAAGTAGTGGCTCCTGGTTTTATCGACATTCATATGCATGAGGACCCGGTAAAAGACGGAAAAATTGAATTCTGTATCTTTGATGCCATGCTGCGTATGGGCGTTACCACAGCAGTAGGCGGAAACTGCGGTATCAATGTGTATGATCCGGTGAAATATCTGGATATGGTAGAAAAAGACGGCGCACCAGTGAATGTAATGCTTTTTGCAGGCCATCAGTATTTCAGAGAGGCAGCAGGCGCCCTGGATAAATATGCACCTGTTACAAAAGAGCAGCAGGAACATATGAAAAAAGGCCTTGAAAAAGCCCTTGAAGCAGGCTGTGTGGGAATTTCCTACGGACTTCGCTATGTTCCGGGAACAGGCCGTGACGAATTCTTAGATACTGCTTCCTGCTGTGAAAAGGAACACAGAATGATCTCCGCTCATGTAAGAGATGACGAGGACAGAGTGTTTGGAGCAGTAGCAGAAGTGGCAGAGGCAGGAAAATTATACAACATTCCGGTGCAGGTATCCCATATCGGCAGCATGGCCGGTTTCGGACAGATGAAACAGCTGCTGCGCCAGGTAGATGGTTACCGCATGAACGGTATTGATGTTGCCTGCGACTGCTATCCATACTTTGCATTTTCCACCAGAATTGGCGCAACTACCTATGATGATGGCTGGCTGGAGCGTTATCACTGTGATTACAGTGCATGCCAGCTGACAGAAGGAAAGTATAAAGGACAGAGATGTACACCGGAGACCTTTGCGGAAATGCGCCGTGACTTCCCGGAGTGCCTGACGGTATGCTATGTAATGGATGAAAATGACATCCGAATGGCATTTGCAGATCCTGGCGTTATGGTAGGAAGCGACGGCCTCATCGACAATGGCCACGGCCATCCAAGAGCAGTCGGTACTTTCCCAAGATTCCTTTCAGAGTTTGTAAGAAAAGGGGACATTTCTCTGTATGACGGAATTGAAAAAATGACAGCAGCTCCTGCAAAACGTCTGGGACTTTCTAACAAGGGCCGCTTAAATGTAGGCGCTGACGCAGATGTAGTTATCTTTGATATGGAAAAGATCCAGGACGGAGCAAACTTTGACGATCCTATGATCCCGCCAACAGGTATTGACTATGTGCTGATCGGTGGTGAAGTGGCAGCAAAAGACTGCAAGATCGTAAAGGGAGATCTGGGAACTGCACTGAGAAAGCTGTCATAAAAAGTATGATAGAAAGTGTCATAAGATTTTTAAAAATATGGTCAGAAACGTCTGAAAAAGGCGACTGAAAATACAAAAGTACATAATACAAAAAGGAAAAGTGAAAGGGGAAAACAGTATGGAATTTGGTGTATGGTCACTTGTGCCGCCAGTCCTTACCATTGCGCTGGCACTGACAACGAAAAACGTATTTATCTCACTTTTGATCGGTATCCTTACAGGAAACTTGGTATTGAACCATTTTGCAGTATTTACAGGCTTAAATGCAGGTATTTACAGCATCCTGGATACCATGACAGAGAGCAACACCCTGATCATCGGCTCTGTACTGATCACAGCAGCAGTGATCCATCTGGCAGAGAAGTCCGGCGGTATTGAGGGCTTCGTAAATGTTGTTGTAAAGAAACAGGGGCTCATCAAGTCTAAAAGAGGGGCGAACCTTTTCACCTGGCTGTTAGGTCTGGTGGTATTTACTTCCGGGACCTTAAGCTGTATGGTAACAGGTTCTGTTGCAAGACCTGTAAATGACGCATTAAAAGTACCTCATGAGAAAGCAGCATTTATCGTACATACCACTTCCACACCATGGTGTGTATTATTCCCATTCAGCGGCTGGCTGGCAGCTATGGCAGGTTAGCTGGTAACCGGTGGTGTACCGGAAGATCAGTCTGTATCCGTTCTGTTCCAGTCCCTGTTTATGAACTTCTACTGTATCCTGGCGATCCTTCTGGTTCTGGTACTGGCATTAACACAGAAAGACTTTGGACCAATGGCGAAGGCAGAAGCCAGAGCAGCAACAACCGGCGAACTGGATGATCCGATCCACAAAAAGGCGGACTCCGATACTTCTAAAGCAGTATCTGGTTTCACTCCAAGAGCCATCAACCTGCTTCTTCCGGTAGGTACTCTGATCGCAGTTATGTTTGCAGCACTGATCATTACTGGTAATGGAAACCTGATGAACGGTTCTGGTATGAAGGCTCTGATCTGGGCAGTTATCATAGCCTTATTAGTAGCATCTGTTCTTTGCGTAGCAGAAAAAGTATTTACCGTCAGCCAGGTAATTGACGAGATCTTCAAGGGCATGAGCGGCATGCTTCCTATTACCTTTGTTCTTCTGTTTGGATTTACCATGGGTAATGTAGTTAAGTCTCTGGATACAGGTACTTATCTTTCCAGTATTTTCCAGCAGTTCTTAAGCCCGGCTCTTCTTCCTGCCTTGACCTTCCTGATCGCAGTCCTGATCTCCTTTGCAACAGGAACTTCTATGGGAACTATGGCTATTATGGCAGTTATTGCACTTCCTATGGCATATTCCATGGGCAACAGCATTCCGTTAGTAGCAGGAGCTATGTTTGGTGGAAGTATCTTCGGTGACCACGCATCACCTATCTCCGATACCACCATTATGACCTGTTCCACTACGGGCTGCGATATCATAGACCATATAAAGACCCAGTTCCCTTATGTGTGCAGTATTGCAGTGATCAGTTTTGTACTATACGTGATCGCAGGATTTATCATGTAACGAAAAAATGATATAAAAAATCTTCCGGTATGGAAAAATTCCAACACCGGAAGATTTTTTGTTTTTATGATTTTCGCAAATCCCCCAAAAGGGGGTCAGATCTCACATCTTATCCCTGTAATTTCGCATTGGGATTAATAACATATCCATTGCGGTTTCTCTGAGGACTTGGCGGCATCTGCCACTTGTTATGGTCAGTATGCAGCAGCATATGGGACTTATGGCTTAATGGCTGTTCAAAGTAGTTGTCATAAAGAGCCTTTACATCCGGATTTTCATGGGAACGGCGGATATCAGCATTCTCATCCAGGAAATACAGGTTCTTTCCACGCTCAAAGGCCATTTCCATACCGTCATGCTGAGGCTGTCCGCCTCCGCCAACGCAGCCGCCCGGGCATGCCATGACTTCTACAAATTCGTAATGCTTTTCACCACGTTCAATGGCTTTTAACAGATTTCTGGTATTTCCAAGGCCGCTGACAGCAGCAATACGCAGGATCTGTCCATTTAATTCAAATTCTGCTTCTGTAACGCCGGTCTCCTGAGAGGAAGCACGTACATTTTTAAAGGCATCAGGTGCGCAGTTTTCACCCATGATGGCATAGTAAGCAGTACGAAGAGCTGCTTCCATAACACCGCCTGTAGCTCCAAAGATCACACCGGCACCGGAAGCGTCGTGGAAGATACGGTTCGGTTCAATATCAGTGAGACGGTCAGTAATGATGCTGGAACCTTTGATCATACGGATCAGCTCGCGGGTAGTGATGACGCAGTCTGTATCATGGCCTGCATATTCCTTGTAGAACAGCTCCATATTTGCTTCGCCCTTTTTAGCCAGACAAGGCATAATGGCAACGGAGAAGATATCTTCCGGCTTTTTGCCGATCTGCTCTGCAAAATAGCTCTTCATTACAGCGCCAAACATCTGCATCGGAGACTTGGCAGTAGATAACTGCTTTACAAACTGTGGGAACTCGCTCTTTACAAAGCGTACCCAGCCAGGACAGCAGGAGGTGAACATAGGACGGTCCTTTAGTTCTCCCTTGCCAAGGCGCACTAACAGCTCATTTGCCTCTTCCATAATGGTAAGGTCAGCAGTAAAGCAGGAGTCAAATACATAATCAGCGCCCATTTTCTTTAAAGCGTCAAAGATCTTTCCAATAGTAGCTTCTTTCCTTGTAAATCCAAGGTCTTCACCCCATGCAGCACGGACAGCAGGAGCAACCTGTACAACGACGGTCTTGTTAGGATCCGCTAAAGCTCTCCACAGTTTTTCCGTATCGTCACGCTCATGAAGGGCGCCAACTGGACAGTGGGTGATACACTGGCCGCAGAGAGAACAGTCCGCTTCATTGATCGTGCGGTTTCCGGTTACATTAATGGTAGAACGGGAACCGGTACCTTCCAGATCCCAGATATTCAAGCTCTGGATCTTGTCACAGACCTGAACGCAGCGCATACATTTAATACATTTTTCAGACTGACGGATCAGTGGGAAAGTTTTATCCCATGGCTGTTTTTCCAGACGTTCCTCAAAAAGACCGTCCTGGACATTCAGATCTGTTGCGATCTTCTGAAGAGAACAGTTACCGCTTCTTACGCAGGTAGCGCACCGGCAGTCATGCTGGGATAAGATCAGCTGAACGGTAAGACGGCGATCTAAGCGCACTTTTGGACTGTTGGTGTAAATGACCATACCTTCTTCTACCTTTGTGTTGCAGGCGGTGATCAGGTGGTCACGTCCTTCCAGTTCAACAACACATACGCGGCAGGCAGCGATCTCGTTTAAACCTTTCCAGTAGCATAAGTGTGGGATATGGATGCCGATAGATTCGGCAGCTTCCATCAGGGTAGTTCCTTCTTTTACAGATACAGGCAGTCTGTCGATCGTTAAATTTACCATAATTTCTCACGCCCTCCTTTGAAGATTCCAAAGCCGAAATGATCGCAGCGGAGGCAGCGTCCGGATTCCTGCGCAATTTCTTTTTTGTTCATGCAGTTTTCAACACCTTCAAAATCATGTTTTCGTTCACTTGCTTCCCGTTCAGACAGCTCTACACGACCGCAAGGTGTGTGGTCAGCGTTATTTGGCAGCGGGATCTCTACATTACAGGTGATTTCGTGATGATAGCCTAAATATTCATCAATATTAGCAGCAGTTACCTTGGCAGCAGCTACAGCCTTGATAACAGTAGCAGGACCGGAAGCACAGTCACCACCTGCAAATACACCAGGAATATCTGCAAATCCGCCGTTTGGAAGAGTAACGATCTTTCCGCGGGATACAGGAATGCCAGACTCTTCATAGTGCTTTGTCTCGATATTCTGTCCGATAGCAACGATCATGGTCTGACATGGGATCACATACTCCGGTTCACCGCTGGCAATTACGCTTGCGCGGCCGTCTTTGATGGTGCTGATCATCTGCGGGGTAACACGGACACCGGATACATGTCCATTTTCATCTACTTCAATACCGGCAGGAGCAACTAAAGTAAGCAGTTCCACACCTTCAGCTACAGCTGCCTCGATCTCAGCCGGGAGAGCTGTCATATCAGCTACACGACGGCGGTATACGATGCTGACTTTCTTTGCACCCAGACGGATGGCAGTGCGGACAGCGTCCATGGATACGTTTCCGCCACCAATAACAGCGACTTCCTGTCCGGTAAGATCCGGGCAGTCCCCGAGACTTACATTTCTAAGGAAACCAACAGCAGAGGTGATGCCTTCTGCATCTTCATTAGGAAGTCCCAGTTTCTTATCTGTAGAAGCACCTACTGTAATAAGCACTGCATCATATACTTTTCTCAGTTCGTCCAGTTTAATATCTTCACCGATCTTTACATTGTAATGTACCTGGATACCGGTTTCCAGGATCGCATCTGTATCTTCTTCCAGACGGTCTTTTGGCAGACGGTAGTTTGGAATACCGTAGCGCAGCATACCGCCCAGTTTTGGCAGCATCTCATAAACAGTGACCTGATGGCCCATTAACTGCAGATAATAAGCAGAAGAGAGACCGGAAGGTCCGCCGCCTACAACAGCGATCTTCTTGCCTGTGGAAGGACCACATGGCGGAGGTGCTACTTTTCCTGCAAGGTCAGCAGCAGCACGCTTTAATCCACGGATATTTACAGAGGTATCTACCATATTACGGCGGCAGCGTGCCTCACATGGATGTTCGCAGATGAAACCGCAGGTAGAAGGGAATGGGTTGTCCTTGCGGATCAGCTGGATGGCGTCTGCATAGCGGCCTTCTCTTACCAGGGCAATATAACCTGGAATGTCCACATGGGCCGGACAGAGGGCTACGCAGGGAACCGGCTGGGAAATAGCGCAGCTGCATCGTTTGTTGCGGATATGTGCCTCAAAATCATCACGGCAGGTATGTACCATACGCCATACCATTTTTGCAGCTTCAGAGCCGATGGCACAGTCTGCGGTCTGCATAATGGAAAGGGAAGTTTCCTCGATCAGGTCCAGTATCTCGTAGTCAGCATCACCATTTAATACATTGGTGATCATGTGCTTTAACTGGTGAAGACCTACACGGCAGGGAACACATTTTCCACAGGTCTGTGCATGGCACATTTCAATAAAGGCCCTTGTTATGTCAACAGGGCAGATACCTGGAGGGCTTGCCACGATACGCTGCTCCAGATTTTTGTAAAGACTCTCAACCATCAGCTGGTCTTTACTTGGGGTGAACAACTCCAATCTGCTCATATAAATCCTCCTGAACATGTATTTTGTTTAATGATAATAAATGTCATTAATAAGTATAACATAGAATTGTAAAAAATGCACTATAAAAAATACAAAATGTTTGCAATAATTTTTAACAATCTAAAAATTTTTGGTAGCATAGATATAGTATCGTTTGCAGTTCTTATTTCTGCGGTTTTAAAGGATTTATAGATGATATCAATAAATGAGTAAAATTTTTGAAGGAAAGCGATTGGACAAATTCCCTTCCGCTCGATAAAATAATAACACACAGCAAGAGATGCGAAGATTATTTACAGGGGGAAACTATGGGGGAGAGTATAAATATAGATCTGCAAAAGAAGGTCAGCTTGACCCGTCAAGAACTGCATGAATTGGAGACAAAAGAAAAGACGGGAAAGGAACGGCTGATCGAGAAATTAATATTGGTCCTTCCGGAAATTTGCGCAGTGACAGCAATTTTGGAGTATATGCTGATACCGGACAATAGTATGAACCGAAATCCGTATACATACCTGGGATTTTTGATCCTGATGATGGTTCTTTATAATGGATACGGCATAGCTGCCGCTATTTTGCATTGTAAGGGAGATAAGCGGTTGTATGAGAAATTTCGTTACCGTGCGCCCTTATGGTCAGCGCTGTTTTTATTGTTTGCAGGTTATGATTATCTGACCCTGAAAACAGGAGTTCTTACCCAGCCTTTTGTACCGTGTATGAACTTTATATTAAACGCAGCATGGACAGACCGGGCCATGATACTGGATTGTACCATCCATACGCTGGGACTTTTATTTTTGGGATATTTTGCAGGTGTGAGCCTGGGACTGGTAACAGGTATTACCTGCGGCTATTCAGAAAAAGCCCGTTACTGGGTAGATCCGGTGATCAAATTTTTAGGTCCGATCCCTACGTCTACCTGGATCCCGATCATGATGGTCATAGCATCTTCTTTATTTGGAGGAGCGGTATTTATCATTGCCCTTGGCTCCTGGTTTGCGGTAACCGTTGCGTCTATGACAGGGATCGCAAATGTAGACAGAGATTATTTTGAAGCAGCCCGTACCTTAGGTGCCAGTGAGCAACAGCTTGTTTTTCAGGTTGCGTTGCCTCACGCCATGCCTTCTATTTTACAGGGATGTACCCAGGCTATGAGCAGTTCCTGTACAGCTATTATGATCGCAGAGATGCTCGGCGTAAAATCAGGACTTGGATGGTATATGAACTGGAGCAAATCCTGGGCAAGTTATGACAAAATGTTTGCGGCTCTGTTTGTGATCTGCTTTATTTTTACAGTTGTAACAAAAATATTAGACCGCGTGAAATGCCATGTGCTCAGGTGGCAGAACGGAGCAGTGAAGAATTATGGATGAGAACAACAAAATATTATTAAAACTGGAAAATATTTCCAAAAGCTTTGCAAAGGTAGAAAATGATGAAGTTCTGGTAAAACGTGAGACGGGGGAAGGATATGAGGTTCTGGCAGCAAAGATGCCTTGTGTGATCACAGTGACAAAGCCAAGCTTCAGCCCACGTTATCCAACTATTAAGTCAAAAATGGCAGCAAACAGAGCGACGATCAATACTTTAACTGCAGCAGATATTCCTGTAGACGCAGAGCGTATTGGTTTAAAGGGATCTCCTACAAAGGTTAAGAAGAGCTTTACTCCTCCTCAGAAGCA
>OFSC01002140.1_pt1 | contig 10610 bp, 10 predicted proteins | sample 1543201 | NCBI WGS metagenome assembly OFSC01 (sample SAMN04209228, study PRJEB22552) | human gut metagenome | biome: gut; material: feces | host: Homo sapiens | place: USA: Oklahoma
GCTGCCAGTCCACTGCCTCGGTATCCATGCTCGAAATGGTCGGAAACGACAGCACGCGGCCCAGGCGCTCGCACGCGCCGACCTCGTCGATATCGGCAAAATCATCCTCGTGCGCAAAGAAGCGCCAAACCTCGGCCATGCCTTCCTCCAAAAACAACGTGGCAAAGAGGCGGTCCCTTTGCCACGTTCGCTTGCATTATTTGTCGTTGAGATAACGCGAGAGGAACTCGCGGGTGCGCTGGTGCTTAGGATTGCCGAAGAGCTCGGCCGGCGCGGCGTCCTCGAGGACCACGCCCTTGTCCATAAAGACCACGCGGTCGGACACCGTGCGGGCAAAGGCCATCTCGTGCGTGACGACGACCATGGTCATGCCGTCGGCAGCGAGCTTGCGCATGACCTCGAGCACCTCTCCCACGATCTCGGGGTCGAGTGCGGAGGTCGGCTCGTCGAACAGCATGATCTGCGGATTCATGCATAGGGCACGAGCGATGGCAACGCGCTGCTTTTGGCCGCCGGACAGGCGACCCACGGCGGCGTGCGCGAACTTCTCGAGCCCCACGCTCGCCAGATGCTCCATCGCGACCTTCTCGGCCTCGGCCTTGCTCATCTTTTTGAGCGTGACGGGCGCGAGCGTGCAGTTGTCGAGCACATCCATGTTGTTGAACAGGTTAAAGCCCTGGAACACCATGCCGATGTCCTCGCGCAGCTTGTTGATGTTGCAGCGCTCGGCCGTGAGGTCCTGGCCGTGGAACCAGATGTGGCCCGCGTCCGGGGTCTCGAGCAGGTTGAGGCAGCGCAGGAAGGTCGACTTGCCCGAACCCGAGGCGCCGATGATGGTGACGACCTCGCCGGGATTGACGGACAGGTCGATGCCCTTGAGTACCTCGAGCGAGCCGAAGCTCTTGCGCAGGCCCTCGACGCGGATGAGCGGCTCATTGGTCTGTGCGGCGGCCGCAACGCCGGTAATGGCGGTATCTGCCATGATGATTCTCCTCGTCTTGAGCCTAGTTGGAGCTGGGCAGCGTTGCCGGGGCCTCGGCGCCGAGCTTTTTGCCAAAGGCTTCGAGCAGGCGGCTCGCCACGAGCGTCAGGATCAGGTAGACCACGAGCGCCACGCAGTAGACCTCCATCTGGCGGTAGTACACGCCGGCGACGGTGGTGGTGGCGTACATGAGGTCAAACACGCCGATGACCGAGAGCACCGACGAATCCTTGATGTTGATGATGAGCTCGTTGGTGAGCGCCGGGATCGCGTTTTTAATGCCTTGGGGGAACACGACTTTACGCATAGCTTGCCACTGCGACAGGCCCAGCGAGCGCGCCGCCTCGGCCTGGCCGGGATCGATGGACTCGATGCCGCCGCGCAGGACCTCCATCATGTAGGCGGTGGAGTTGAGCGAGATGGTAACGAGGCCGGCGGTGAAGGTGCTCCAAATCTGGTTGGCCTGGGCGGTCTCGAAGCCCATGCCGCGCAAAACGGTGAAGCCCGCGTAATAGATGAGCAGGCCCTGGACCATCATGGGCGTGCCGCGCACGATGGTGGAGTAGATGGTCGCAAAGCCGCGGCCGATACTCTTAAAGAAGCGCACCAGGTCGTTATCCACGCGGTCGAAGGTCTGAATACGCAGGAACACAAAGAGCAGCGCCAGGAAGAATGCGATGACGGTGCCGAAGGTGGCAAGCGCGATGGTGATCTCGATACCGCGAATGAAGAAGTCACCGCTCTTGTAGGTCATGTAGACCAGGCTCGACAAAAAGTCGCTGGGGTTGGAATCCGAGACAATGCTCACCTGCACCAGGTCGATAAACGACATGACGCAGCGGTCCACGAAAAAGATCGCCGCGATGGCGACCACGACGTAGCTGCCCAGGCGTGCGCCACGACGGCAGCGCTCGGATGCGAACGGCGACTTTTCGCGATAGTCGTTCCAGTGCATGAGCTTGGTGACCAGCGCCGCCGCCGACACGACGAGCCAGGCCCAAAGGATTGCCCAGAGGCAGTCTTGGAACACGCCCGTAGGCGCCAAGAAACTCATCGGCGTGGGGTTGCGCTGGCTAAACGCCAGGCCGAGCGCCGCGATGACGCTCGTGCCCAGGTATACATAACGGTGGTCTGCCTTGATAAAGGAGGCCAGGCGATTGATGGTTTTCATGCTGCCTCCCTATGCCGGCTGACGGTCGAGGCACGCGTCCCACATTTGGTCGCGCTCCTCTTGGCTAATGCCCTTGAGTGTCTTGTCGATGAGCTTAAGCAGTTTGTCCGAGCCCTTGCGGCAGCCGACGTTTGCCGTGACCTCCTGCTTAAAGCCCTCGCCCTCGGCAAATTGAATGGGGACGATGCCCGGGTTTTGGGCCATATAGCCCTTCTCGTTCTCGGTGTTGTAGGTCACGGCGTCGCAGGTGCCCTGCAGCAGGTTCGAAAACACCGTGGGGACCGAATCGACCGGGTTCTTGTGCACAACGCCCGGGATTTCGTCGATGACGGTATCGAGCATGGTGTCCTTTTGGCCGAGGACCGTAGCGCCGCTAAAGTCGCTGAGCTTGGTCGCATTTTGGTAGGGCGAGCCCTCTTTTACGAACAGGCCAAAGTAGCCAATGAAGTACGGGTCGGAAAAGCCGACGGACTCCTCGCGCTCGGGCGTGGCGCTCATGCCGGCAATGATGAGGTCGATCTGGCCGTTGTTGAGCGAATCGATAAGGCCCGAGAAACTCTGCTTGACGGCAACGGGCTCGCCACCGAGGGCCTTGCAGACGATCTTGGCGATCTGCACGTCGTAGCCATCGGCATAGGCACCCTGCACGTTGTCGATGGGGATGGTGTACTCGCTGGCCTCGGAGACCTGCCAGTTGTACGGGGCGTAGGCCGCCTCCATGCCAATGCGGATCTTATCCTTGCCGATCACGGAATCGGACAGGTCGTCGCGACCGCCGCCCGTCGTGGGCTGAACCACCTTGAGCGTTGACGGGCGCTGACAGCCGGCAAGCGCGCCGGCGACGACGGAAGCGCTCGCAGCGAGGGCGCTACCCAAAAAGATGCGACGGCTGCATACCGGCTGGCGCTGCGCATCGCACTGTTGGGGAGAATGCATAATCTGCCTTCCCTGTTGAATCGTATGCTGACGACTTAACAGGATATACGCCAGCGACCAGCAGCGCAGCACAAGCTCGAAAAATTAATAGACACACGGTAGCCATTGGGGACGCCGATGTTTTGGCAATGCCGGCGAGCGACGTCCAGAGCGAACAAGTGGCATGAAAAAGGCAAGGCATGACCAGAAGGTCTATGTCTTGCCTTTTGAATGACAACTTGTCGCTCTGGACGACGCGCAGCATCGACCGAGCGGCGGAACCTCTAGAGCAAGGTAACGCTAAAGCTGCGAACATCCGTCTCGCCGGGAGCCAAGGTGATGGTGTTGACCTTGTGCTCAAAGACGTCGTCCTCGGTGTCCATGGTGGTGTGACCGGTCCAGGGCTCGAGCGCCACAAACGGAGCGTCGTTGGCGGCAGACCACACGCCGATGTACTTAAAGCCCTCAAAGTCGATCTTGACGCCGTGGCCCGACTTGCGGCCGCGCAGTGTGAGCGTGGAGCCCGGAGTATCGGTGAACATGATGGCATCGTTATCGAAGCTGCGGTGCGTGATGGGCAGCACGTCCGAGTTATCGGGCGCCTTGTAGCTGCCCTCGAACGTCATAAGACCGTCGGGCGTGATGATGGGAGCCTCGTTGGTCCAAGCCTCGGTAAACGCCAACTCGTAATCCTCGAACGCCTCGTCCTCGGCACCGGGGGCGGGCACGTTAAATGCGGGGTGGCCGCCCACCGAGAACGGCAGGTCCACGTCGCCGGTGTTGGTGACGGCAAAGGTCTGCGTGAGGGTGGCGTCGCCGGTCAAGGCATAGATCATGTTGAGCTTAAAGTGGAACGGGAACGCCTTGAGCGACTCGGGCGTATCGGTAATCTCGTACGTTACCGAGGAGCCGTCCTCCGAAACCTCGACCAGCTTGTGCTCGACAATGCGCGCGAGTCCGTGGCGCGGCATCTCGCAGGTACCGGCCGCAGACGTTGCCGTGTTGTTGCGCAGCGAGCCCACAATGGGGAACAGGATGGGCGCGTGCTTGCCCCAAAAGGCGGGGTCGCCCTGCCACAGATACTCGTTGCCGTTGAGGGCAAGGCTCGTGAGCTGGGCGCCCATGGAATCGATGGCCGCGGTGAGGCCGCCGCGCTTAATGGTAGTAACGGTAGACATGCTACTTCCTCCAAAAGTAAACAATAGTGTCGAGGGCTATTGTCCCACTCTTGGCGGCGGGACGGGACGGCAGGCGATTATTGAGTAGCCATAGCGGAATGAGCGGCGAGCGCCTACTGGGTATCCACGTAAAGGTCGAACCCGCCCCGCGGTGTAGTGTCGACCGTGTCGGGCGCCTGTGAGTTAAAGATCACGGGGACCATGCGCTTTGAGGCGCGGAAGCGCGTGCCGTCGGTGGCGACGGGCGGTTCATCGACGGTGAGCTCGTAGTCTCCGGGCTTGAGCTCGATGCCGTCACCAGCGGAATTGACGTATTGATACTCGTCAATTGTCTGCCCTTTGAGCGTGCGCCCCACGATATGGATGAGCATTTGGCTGTCGCCGCGCGCGGTGTCCCACGTCGCGCCGTCCTTGACCTCGACCGACACATGTACCGAGCGCGTGCGGCTGAGCGATTGCTCGACAGACACCTCGACCTTGGCGGCGTCTTTTCGCTGTTGTTCGACATGGCTCCAGACGTTTCCAATTACCGAGCATGCGATAACGCCGGCCATAAAGGCGATAAGGATGGGGCCGAGCGGCGAGCAACGTCCTGTATCTTCCTCGCGAGACAGATTGGGGCGACGTGTGGGTGCGGGCGCCTGGGCACCCTGCGAGGGCACGTCGAGAATGCTGAAGGATGCCGTGCTGTCGGGGTCGATAGTGTGACGCGGCTGCGGGGTCTTTGCCGGCGAGATCGACATGTCGGCTGGCTCGCCGAGCGTGGCCGTAGCGTCGGCCTTGGCCTCGTCTGCCTCGGCCGGGGCCCAAGCTTGTTCGAAGGTCAGGGGCTCGACGGGGTCGAGGGCGGCGTCCGAGTCGGCGGCGACGTCGTTGCCGGTCTCGTCCTCGTCGCTCGACACGCCACGCGGCGTAGGCTCGTCCCACTCCTCATCCGGAGCTTCGCCCTCGCTATACCACCATTCAAAGTTATCGATATCCATACGGGGCGCCCCTTAGGCCTCGCAAATAAACACTCGCTAGTTTTATACCCCCAGACGACACCGAAGCTCACCCGCGCCGGACACAAAAACCGTCACAACATTCGACGCTTTTCCTCGATTTCGAGATTTTCGCCGAATGTTGTGACGGTTTGGGCGACTGGCCGGCAGCGCAATGCGACAAAGGGACTGTCTCTTTGTCACATTCTGTTAGAGTTGCAGGGATTGAATCCCGCTTATTCATGCGACATTGGAGTGACAACCTTGATCGCCGCAACCACGCCTAAAAGTAAGTCAACCGCCGCCGCGCTCTCCCCCGCGCGCACCAAGCTCTGCCTGGCGCTGCTCGTGCTGTTGGGATTCTCGCTCGGCTGCTCCGAGTTCGTGGTCATCGGCATCGAAAGTGACTTGGCAACGGAACTCGGCGTATCGCTTGCCACCGCAGGCCAACTTATTAGCGTGTTCGCACTGGTCTACGCTATCGCGACGCCGGTGCTCGCGCTCAGCACGGGGCGTTTTCGCCGCTACCAGCTGCTCGTGTGCTACAGCATCGTCTTTGTGCTCGGCAACCTGGTCATGGCGTTGGCGCCCAACTTCCAGGTGCTGTTCGCCTCGCGCATCATCCTGGGCTCCGTCTCGGGCGCACTGCTCGCCGTGGGCGTGACGTACATCCCCGAGCTGCTGTCCCCGCAGCAAACTTCGCTTGCCATCTCGGTGGTATATGGTGCGTTTTCCGTGGCAATGGTCTTTGTAACCTCGATTGGCAAGTTTGTGGCCGACACGCTCGACTGGCACGTGGCCATGTACGGCACGCTGACCTTTGCCGTTTTGATCTGCAGCGCGCTCGTGGCGTTTATGCCTCGCACCGGGCAGACCGATGAGCCCGCCACCTTCCGCGAGCAGGCGGGGCTACTACGCGAGCCGAGTATCATTACCGGCATGCTCATCTTCTTGTTTGGCGTGGGCTCGGTCTATGTGTTCTACGGCTACGTGACGCCTTATCTTGAGCAGGTGCTGGGCATGGGCACGGTCGAAGCCAGTACCACGCTTATGGCCTACGGCGTGTTCTGCCTGATCTCGAACATCCTGGGCGGATGGATCGATGCGCGCTTTGGCATGAAGGCGCTGCTTGTGACGTTTGTGCTGCAGGCTGCGGCGTTACTCGGGCTGTTTGCTTTGGGCGGCACCATGCCGCTCGCGCTGGTCTTTGTCTTTAGCTTGGCGCTGCTCATGTACCTGTTCTCGGTGTCGTGCATCACACACTTTATGGATGTGGCACGCAGCCGCCACCCCAAGTCGATGGTACTCGCAAGTTCGGTTGAGCCCATGGCGTTTAACGTCGGCATCTCGTTTGGCACCGCAGTGGGCGGCGCCGTGGTAAGCGGGATTGGCATTGCCTACGTGGGCGCGGTTGGCGCCGCATTCTCGCTCGTAGCCTGGATACTCACGCTAGTGACGATCAAGCTGGCACGCTGGGAGCGCAAGCGGGCAGCACAATCTTCGATGCAGGCATAGGGGTGGGATCGAGGCAGGCGCAAGTACAGCTCAGCGCGGCGGGCGTCCGATGAAAACCACACCATACGAGCAGTGTTTATCCGCCCGCAGGCTCCAGCGGTTCAATTTCGTGTACTTGAAATACACGTTTTTCCACGATTTCGTGTATTTCAAGTACACGAAATCGTAGTAAACTATGTATTTGAAGTACATGAAATTGGAAAGGCAGCCCCATGCGCAGATCAATCGAATCCGTTATCGAATCATGGGCGACAAAGGACGCCTCGCGCCCCCTCCTCATCCGTGGCGCACGACGCGTGGGCAAAACGTACGCTGCCGAGGAAATCGGCAGACGAATCGCCGGCGATGCGTTTGTCAAACTCGACTTTCAGACCGATCTTGAGCTGATTGCCCCGCTGTTCGACTGCCCCACCGACGACGTTGACACCATCGTGGCACGAATCTCAGACTATAAACGCACCCCCATTCGCAAAGAAACCGCATTCATCCTGTTTGACGAGGTTCAGCTCTGTGAACGGGCGCTCAACTCGCTTCGCTTTTTCTCGGGTTCGGGCTGGCGCATATGCGCGACCGGCAGTCAGCTCGGCGTCGCCACGCGCAAGCGCAAGCTGCCTTTTCCCAGCGGCGTCCGCCAAGAGACCATGCATCCCATGTCGTTCGAGGAGTTTCTCTGGGCGCTCGGCGAGGAGCAGATGGCCGATGCCGTTCGTACCCACGCCGACACGCTCGAGACCTACGCCGCACACCAAGCCGCGCTCAACCTGTTTCATCGATACCAAATCGTGGGCGGAATGCCCGCCGCCGTCAACGCATATCGCAAGACGCTTTCCATCGAAGACGCGCGCGTCGAGCAGCGCGAAATCGACGAGACCTACACCGCCGATATGACCGACCCCGAAAACGGGATCAGCGGCGTAGCAGCGCGCAAGGTCTGGCGCTCCATTCCATCCCAGCTGCTACGATCCTCAACCAAGAAATTCAAGTACTCCGAGGTCGAACGCGGAGGCCGACGCTCAAAGCTCATCGAGCCACTCGACTGGCTCGAGGGCGCCGGCATCATATCGGTCAACAACCTGACCGAAGGCATCGAACCTCCCCTCGTCCCCTTCGACGACGAAGACGGGAGCTTCTTTAAGGTCTATCTTCTCGATACGGGCCTCATGTTCTACAAACTCGGTATCAACCCGCGACTCTGGCTCGACCTCAAAGAGGATTCCGCCATTGCGCTGTCTTCCGACTTTCGAGGTGCCTTGGCGGAGAACTCGGTCATGCAGGCATTTTCGGGCAATGGTTTGCAGACGTATTACTGGATGCCACCGTCGTCTTGGAAGACGAACGGCGAGCTCGATTTTCTACTTCAGACCGACCGTATGGAGATCGTTCCCGTCGAGGTAAAATCCGCACGCAACGTGCGCGCGAGAACGCTCGGGTCGTTTATGGAAAAAGCCCGGTCGCCGTATGCCTACATATTGTCCGAGAACAATTTTGCCCGCAGCGAAACCGATGACGGACGCGAGCTGCGCCATCTCCCCTTGTACGCAGCGGGCTTTATCGGAGCAAACTGCCTCAAGGGCAGTCTGTAACCCCCGCGCGACCGCCCAGAAAGGAACCATCATATGCAGCACGTACTGTTTATCTGCCATGGGAATATCTGTCGCTCGACGATGGCTGAGTCGGTGTTTGCCGAGCTGGTGCGCCGTGCTGGGCGCGAGGCGGAGTTCATCATTGATTCTGCCGCGACCTCGACCGAGGAGATTGGCAACCCTCCGCATCATGGCACCGTCGCCAAGCTGCGCGAGGTCGGGATTCCCGTCGTTGCGCACCGCGCGCGCCAGGTTCGTCGCGCGGAGTATGGTGACTGGGACCACATTGTCTATATGGATGCCGAGAACGCGCGCGGCCTGCGTCGCATCTTCGGCGACGATGCCGACGGCAAGATTTCGCGGCTGCTGGATTGGACCGATCGCCCCGGCGACGTCGCCGATCCCTGGTACACCGGCAACTTCGATGCCACCTACCGCGATGTGCTCGCCGGCTGCACGGCCATGCTCGAGCAACTGTAGGCGCCCGGGCGGCGCGGATACGTGAGCCACGCCATCGGCATAAAATGAGCGTGGATAATCTCCCGCATACAAATTGAGCGTGGATTTTCTCCCACTTTGAGCGTAAAACCACGCTCTAAACGGGAGATTATCCACGCTCATTATCTCGGTGGGAGAAAATCCACGCTCGATTACTCGTCGACGATCTCGGCGAGCCAGACGTTCAGTGTATCGACCTCGGGACAGCAGAACTTTGCCGTGCCGGGCTCGTTGCCGGGCACGGTGCCGCCGTAGCGCAGGATGTCGATATAGGGAAAGCCCACGTGGCAGGCCATGGAGCACATCTTGCCGCGGTCGCGGTCGAAGTCAAAGACGTCGCCGGGCTTGTGCCCGTGATGGCAACGACACGTGCCCAGCTGATCAACGCAGCTAATGCGAATACGCGGGCGCTTGCCACGCGGCACGCCCAGCGGCTTGTTTTCGCTCGCGGGCTCGTCGGCGCTACTCATGGTCGATCACATCCAGGCAGGCCTCGATGGGCAGGCCGGCAGACTTGTCCTCCTGGTCGGCGTTGCGCTCGATAAGCTCTGCCACCACGCGCATGGCATCGGCCGTTGCGCGCTGCAGGCTCCAACCGGCCATCACGCGGCCGACGAGCACCGCCGAGAACGTATCGCCCGTGCCCGGGAAGTAAACCGGGATCAGGTCGAAGGGAATCGTGAAGTACTCCCCCGCCACGTGATCGTAACCGATGACGGCGTTCGTGCCGTCGACCACAGCGCTCGTAATGACCACCGACTTGGCGCCCAGCGCGCGCATGGCGTCCACAAGGACGCGGGCTTCGTCAGGCGTGATTTGCTCTGCAATAGGTGTATCGGTGAGCAGACAGGCCTCGGTGTAGTTAGGCACCGCGTAGTCGGCGCACTCGAGCAGGTGCCTCATGAGGCCGATCGTGGACTCGGGAACACCGGCGTAGAGCTTGCCGTTGTCGCCCATGATGGGATCGACGAAAACCTTGGTGCCCTTTTGCGCACGGCGGTGGCAAAAGTCCGAGATGATGCGCGTCTCTTCCTCGGTCACGATAAAGCCGGTCGAGATGGCGTCGAACTCAAAGCCAAGCTCCTCCCAGATGGCGAGGCTCTGACGCACGTACTCGGTGGTGTCATGGATGTAGAACTTGGGATAGTTGAGTGTGTCGGACACCAGCGCCGTCGGCAGGTTATGGATGCGGTAGCCCATATGCGACAGCACCGGCAGCATTGCGGAAAGCGCGACCTTACCGTAGCCGCACATATCGTTGATCAGCAGCAGCTGAGTGTTCTTCATGAGAGTCCCCCTTGGGTCGGGAGCGGCGCAAAGTCGCCACAGTGCGACTAAGTGTAGCGCAGGGGACGTTGCGAGCAGGCGCCAGGGCCGCGAAGAGCGCATTGTTGCGGAAAGGTTTCGGAAAATGATCCCTTTTCCTCCGTCCCCAAGGGATCACATGCACCCAAGCGGACCGTGGCGGAATCACAGGTTGAGGACGGACAGCGAAAACGCTCCTAAGCGAGCAAGGTGGCGTGAAAGAGGAGGGCATAGGCCTTGTGGCCATGCCCGACGATTGAACGCCAGATTGCCGCTTAGGGACGTTTGCAGCGTCGAGTGGTTACGGCGTTTGGTAAAACGCCGTAACCAAATAAGTTTGGTACCTTGACATTTCTGTATGGCACTCCTAGATTAGTTAGGCACAAAACAATCCCACTACCTAACTAAAGAAAGGAGCGATACGAATTCATGTGCGATGAACCCCTTAATCTTCGTCCGCATGAGCCCGGCGGCGACCCGTCG
>OFSC01002144.1_pt1 | contig 10591 bp, 9 predicted proteins | sample 1543201 | NCBI WGS metagenome assembly OFSC01 (sample SAMN04209228, study PRJEB22552) | human gut metagenome | biome: gut; material: feces | host: Homo sapiens | place: USA: Oklahoma
GTGTTTCAGGATTTCCGTCTGTTGAAGGATAAAACAGTATATGAAAATGTCGCGTTTGCACAGCGGGTCATCGGCGTATCGCCCCGTGAGATTAAGAAAAATGTGCCGGAAATGCTCCGACTGGTAGGGCTTTCTTCAAAATATAAAGCATACCCGAACCAGCTCTCGGGCGGCGAGCAGCAGCGTGTTGCGATTGCCCGTGCGCTGATTAACTCGCCGGAGATACTTCTGGCGGACGAGCCGACGGGAAACCTGGATGTACATAATTCCATGGAGATCATGGAGCTTCTGGAGGAGATAAACCGGCGCGGGACGACGGTGCTTGTGGTAACGCACAGCCGGGAGATCGTAGCAGAGATGGGAAAACGTGTGATCACGCTGACGCGCGGCGTGCTGACGGGAGATCAAAAAGGCGGTATCTGGCATGAAAATTAGTACATTGATTTACTGCACCAAAGAGGGCATGCGCAATATCATCCGGAATATCTGGTTTTCACTGGCGTCGGTGGCGATTATTTCGGCATGTATTTTCCTGTTCTGTATGTTTTTTGGCTTGATTGCCAACGTACAGTATATGGTGCGGAATGCAGAATCTACAGTAGGAATCACGGTTTTCTTCAATGAAGATATGAGTGAGGACGATATACAGAAAATCGGGGATGAGATACGCGCCCGCGATGAGGTCAAGGAAGTAAAGTATGTTTCTGCCGAGGAGGCATGGGAGAATTTTAAGAAAGAATATTTTAAGGGAGTCGAGGATCTGGCAGAAGGATTTGCGGATGACAACCCGTTAGCCGGTTCGGCGTCCTACGAGATCTATCTGAAAGACATTGACATGCAGGATGACATGGTTGCATGGCTTGGCACGGTGCAGGGAATCCGGAAGATCAATTATTCGAGCGATACGGCGTCCGGGCTTTCGAGCTTCAACAAGATGCTGGGACTTTTGTCGGCGGTGATCATCGCTATTCTGCTGGCAGTTGCTATCTTCCTTATCAGCAATACGATCACGACGGCAGCTGCATTTAGACGGGAGGAAAACCGGATCATGCGCCTGATCGGTGCGACGAATTTCATGATCCGTGCGCCGTTCGTTGTACAGGGTGTGATGATCGGTCTGGTTGGCGCGCTGATTCCGCTGGCGATCACGTATTTTCTGTACCGCCAGGCGGTTGTATATATGATGGAACGGTTTGATATCTTGTCGAACCTGATTGAATTTATCCCGATTCAGACCATTTTCCCGAGCATGGTAGCCGTGGCGATGGCGCTGGGCGTGGGAATCGGTTTTGTCGGAAGTTTCTTTACGATCCGCAGACATTTAAAGGTGTAAGAAACATTGGCGGCTGCTGTAGGAGAATGCGGCGGCAGCGGAAATTTGCGGTAAAAAGGATGAGAACATGAAAAAACAGGGATTAAAAATACGTGCGGCTCTGTTCCTTGTGACGGCGGCGCTGGCGTCTTCCCCAGTGCTGACCTCGGTGGCGGCAGCGACGAAAAAGGATGTAAGCAGCGCCAAGGATAAGAAAAGCGCCCTGGAACAGGAGAAAAAGAAGACCGAGGAGGCGATCAAAAGCCTTCAGGGTCTGAAAAGTAACACCGAGAGCTATGTCAAGGAGCTGGACACGAAGATGAATGATCTGCAGTCGCAGGTCACGAAGCTGGAAAATAATATTTCCAGCAAGCAGAAAAGCATCGATGAGACGGCGGTAAAGCTGGAAGAAGCGCAGAAAACTGAAAAAAAGCAGTATGCTTCGATGAAAATGCGTATCAAATATATGTATGAGAAGGGCGACAGCAGCTACTTAAATCTGCTTCTGGAAGCCCGTTCGCTCTCGGAGCTTTTAAACCGGGCAGAGTATGTTTCAAAGATTTCGGAGTATGACCGGAAGATGCTCGACCAGTATGTGGCGACGAAAGAGTCCATCGCGGACAGCAAGAAAAAGCTGGAGACGGAGAAGGCAGAGCTGCAGGAGATGAAGACGCAGACGGAGGCAAAGCAGGATTCAGTTCAGCTTCTCCTGAATGAGAAAAATAAAGAACTCCAGAACGTCAACGCGCAGATCGGCGAGAAATCAGCGCAGGCGAAGGCGTATGAGGACGATATCAAGGCGCAGGAAGCCAAGATCGCGCAGATGGAGGCGGAGATTAAGAAGAAGGAAGCGGAAGAGGCGGCGAAAAAAGCGGCAGAGGAAGCTGCCAGAAAAGCTGCCGCAGCGGGAAAGACGAATAATTCGACCGCGAAAGGGAATACTGGCAGTACGACTACCACTTCGACGGGAAGTTCTTCGCTGCGCTGGCCGTGCCCTGCAAGCGGACGCATTACATCTGGATACGGAAAACGTAAATCACCGACGGCGGGCGCGTCCTCGAACCATAAGGGCATTGATATCAGCGCTTCGACCGGCAGCAGCATCGTGGCAGCCGCCGGAGGAACGGTTTCGATTGCAACCTACAGTTATTCGGCTGGAAATTATGTTGTGGTCAACCATGGAAATGGACTTTCAACCGTGTATATGCACTGTTCCCAGCTTCTGGTATCGGCAGGGGATACGGTAAAAGCCGGACAGACGATCGCGAAGGTAGGTTCGACCGGATATTCGACAGGTTCTCATCTGCATTTTGCAGTCCGCAAGAACGGAAGTTATGTAAACCCTTCGAGCTATGTAAGTCCGTAGTGCGGAAAGTATCAGGTGGCTGCAAAAGATGAAATCCGGAAGGAATAGACAGGAATCAGGAGGCATAAGAGATGGACAGTAAAAATAAATTCTGGCGCGGTGTGATGGTCGGTGTGCTGGTGACAGCACTGGTGTGTCTGATCACGGTCGGTGCTTCGGCGGGTATTTACATGTTTGGACGCCGTGTGATCGATAACCAGACACAGGTACAGGTACAGACCGAGGGAACACCGTCGCAGGCACAGGAGCCGCTCAATTTTGAGAATGTCACGAAAAAGCTGGAGCAGATACAGGATATTATCGATAAAAAGTACCTGTTTGAGGAAAAAATTGATACATCCGAGGAGGAAGCCGGCATTTATCAGGGCTTTTTGAGTGGTTTAAATGATCCGTATGCGGTTTACTATACGCCGGACGAGCTGACAAGCTTCCTGGATGAGACAAATGGTTCTTACTGCGGCATCGGCGCTCTGGTATCCCAGAATGTCCAGACCGGCGTCAGCACGATCGTGCGCGTCTTTGAGGGCAGCCCGGCCGAGGAGGCAGGCATCCTTCCGGGTGATGCGCTTTATAAGGTAGACGGCACCGAGGTGATTGGCATGGATCTGTCGCTTCTGGTCAATAATTACGTCAAGGGCGAGGAAGGCAGCCAGCTGACGATCACGGTTTATCGTGAAAATAGCGACGAGTACAAGGATATCACCCTGACCCGCCGACCGATTGATGTGCAGACGGTGTCAGGCAAGATGCTGGATGAAGAGATCGGATATATTTCCGTTGTGGAGTTTGACCGTGTGACTGCTGATCAGTTTAAATCCAAGATCGAGGAACTGCAGGGCGAGGGCATGAAGCGCCTGATCATCGATCTGCGGAACAACCCGGGCGGCGAGGTGACGACGGTTGTCTCAATGGCGGATTATATCCTGAAGGATGGCGGACGGATCCTGACCGTGGCAAATAAGAAGGGCACGGAGGAGACATACGACGCTGAGGATGGACACAGCCTGGAGATCCCGATGGTTGTGCTGGTAAATGGCAATTCCGCCAGCGCGTCGGAGGTATTTACCGGTGCGATGAAGGATTACGGCGTGGCGACGATCGTCGGAACGAAGACTTTCGGTAAAGGTATCGTTCAGACGCTGATGCCGCTTTCGGATGGAAGCGCGATCAAGCTGACGACCGACCATTATTATACGCCGAATGGAAATGATATCCATGGAAAAGGCATCGAGCCGGATCTCGAGGTGGAGCTGGATGAAGAGGCGGCGCAGGAAGTCGTGATTCCAGAGGAGAAGGATAATCAGCTGCAGAAGGCGGTTGAGGTTGTGAAGGGAAAGTAACTTCTTATTTACACGACCCCAAAACTTACGGCACTTTCGGTTCCAAAAGTGCCTATCCGTGAACAGTAACTTTAAAAGTATCGAGAAAAATAAGTGCGTTAGATCCTGAAACAGCTTGAAAAAGTGGCAGTTTCAGGATTTAACGCTTAAAGTCGTGTCTGTTTTGGCTTTTTGAGAAAGACGATGAGTGAAGAATCTGGTATTTTTGATACTATAGAAAAAGAGGGAGAAATAGAATTATGTATGTAATTGCAGGACTTGGAAATCCGGGAAGAGAATATGAGGGAACACGCCACAATGTGGGATTTATGACGCTGGATGCACTGGCGGACAAGTATAACATTGATGTCCGGGAGAAAGCATTTAAGGGACTGATCGGAAAAGGCATGATCGAGGGAAATAAGGTCATTCTGGTAAAGCCGCAGACGTATATGAACCTGAGCGGCGAGTGCATCCGTCAGGTGATGGATTATTATAAGGTAGATCCATCGGAGTTTATCGTGATTTATGACGATATCAGCCTGGTTCCGGGCGGCATCCGGATCCGCAAAAAAGGCAGCGCGGGCGGCCACAATGGAATCAAAAATATCATTGCCCATCTGGGAACGCAGGAATTTCCACGCGTGCGGATCGGTGTGGGCGAGAAGCCGGCGCGCATGGATCTGGCAGACTATGTGCTGGGACATTTTCCGAAAGAGGAAGCCGAAACGATGACGACGGCGTTTAAGGACGGTGCGGCGGCAGTCGTGGATATGATGACAGAGGGCGTTGAGGCGGCGATGAACCATTTTAACGGCGCGGCGCGCGGAGAGAAGGAGAAGCTAGAGAAGCAGAAGGCGGAGAGGAAGGAGGAAGTCAAGACACAATGAGCGATTTATTTGCAAATCCGTTAGAGGAGATGATCGAGTTCCAGGATCTCAAGACGGATTTACAGCGCGGACAGGGACCGCTTCTTGTCACGGGATGCCTGGATTCGCAGAAGGTGCATCTGCTGTCCGAGCTTTCGGATCTGACGCCCTGGAAGCTGATTGTCACCTACGATGATTCGAGGGCGCGGGAGATCTGTGAGGATTACCGGTGCTTTGATACGGATATTTCGCTGTACCCGGCGAGGGATCTGCTGTTTTATACGTCGGATATCCACGGAAACCTGCTGACGAAACAGCGGATTCAGGTCATGCGGCGGGTCCTGGAGAGTTCCGGCGGCGTGGTGGTCACGACGATCGACGGGCTGATGGAACATCTGCTGCCGCTTGCGTGGATGAAAGAGCGGAGTCTTACGATCGGGGCAGAAGATGTGGTCGAGGTCGGAAAGCTGACGCACGCCCTGGCAGAAATGGGATATGAGAAGGTCGCGCAGGTTGAGGGATCAGGGCAGTTTTCGGTGCGCGGCGGTATCATTGACATTTTCCCGCTGACGGAGGAGGTGCCGTACCGGATCGAGCTGTGGGGCGATGAGGTCGATTCGATCCGTACCTTCGACCCGGAAAGCCAGCGATCGATCGAGCAGGTGGACGAGGCAGTGATCTATCCGGCGACGGAGATGGCGCTGACGCCGGAGCAGATTCAGGATGGAACCGAGGCGATCGAGAAAGACCGCAGGAAATACGTGAAAAAGCTCCGGGATGCCATGAAGACGGAAGAGGCGTACCGGATGGATTCGGCTGTCTCGGAGGTCTTAGAGGGGCTTCGCGAGGGCTTCCGGGTGCATGGGCTGGGAAGCTATATCCGGTATTTCTGCAAGGAAACGGTATCGTTTTTAAACTATTTTCCAGTCGATGAGCTGACGATTTTCCTGGATGAGCCGCTGCGCTTGAAGGAAAAAGCAGAGACGACCGAGACGGAGTTCCGGGAGAGCATGTCGCACCGTCTCGAGGGCGGCTATCTGCTTCCGGGGCAGACTTCCTTCCTCTATTCGGCGAAGGAGACGCTGGCGATGGCGATGCGCCCGCGGACTCTTTTACTGCTGGGGCTGGATCAGAAGCTCTCTGGCATGACGGTTAAGAAAAAGTACAGTTTGAGCGTCAAAAATGTCAATTCCTATCAGAATGGATTTGAGCTTTTAATCAGCGATCTGACGCGCTGGAAGAAAGAAAAATACCGTGTGGTATTGCTGGCGGGTTCGCGGACGCGCGCGAGCCGTCTGGCGGGCGATCTGCGGGAGTACGATTTGAGCGCATTCTGTCCGGATGAGGGCGAAAACACTGTGAAACCGGGTGAAATCCTGGTGACTTACGGAAAGCTGCATCGGGGATTTGAATATCCGCTGATTAAGTTCGTCGTGATCACCGAGGGAGACATGTTCGGCGGCGGACGGGGGCGGAAAAAGAAGAAAAAGACCTCCTACCAGGGTAAGAAGATCCAGAGCTTTTCCGAGCTTTCGATCGGTGATTATGTGGTGCATGAGAGCCACGGACTCGGCATTTACCGGGGCATCGAGAAGATCGAGCAGGACAAGGTTGTCAAGGATTACATCAAGATTGAGTACCGTGATGGCGGCAATCTCTACCTTCCGGCGACGCGCCTGGAAGGAATCCAGAAATATGCGGGATCGGATGCCAGGACGCCGAAGCTCAATAAACTGGGCGGAACGGAATGGAATAAAACGAAGAGCAAGGTGCGCGGGGCGGTCCGCGATATTGCAAAGGATCTCGTCGAGCTTTATGCGGCTCGCCAGCGGAGCGAGGGCTACCAGTATGGACCGGATACGGTCTGGCAGAGGGAGTTTGAGGAAATGTTCCCGTTTGAGGAGACGGAGGATCAGCTGGAGGCGATCGAGGCGACAAAAAAAGATATGGAAAGCCGCCGCATCATGGACCGCTTGATCTGCGGCGACGTTGGATATGGCAAGACGGAGATCGCGCTCCGGGCGGCATTTAAGGCGATTCAGGAGGGGAAGCAGGTTGTGTATCTGGTGCCGACCACAATTTTGGCGCAGCAGCATTACAATACCTTTGTGCAGCGAATGAAGGATTTCCCGGTCCGGGTCGATATGCTGTCGCGTTTCCGCACGGCGGGCGAGCAGAAAAAAACGCTGGAAGATCTGAAAAAAGGGCAGGTGGATGTCGTGATCGGAACGCACCGCGTCCTTTCTAAGGATGTTGTCTTTAAAAATCTGGGGCTTCTGATCATCGACGAAGAACAGCGTTTCGGTGTGGCGCATAAGGAAAAGATCAAGAAACTCAAGGAAAATGTGGATGTTCTGACGCTGACGGCGACGCCGATTCCACGTACCCTGCATATGAGCCTCATCGGCATCCGGGACATGAGTGTTCTGGAGGAACCGCCGGTAGACCGCCTGCCGATTCAGACCTACGTCATGGAGTACAACGACGAGATGGTGCGCGAGGCGATTCACAGGGAGCTGGCGCGGGGCGGACAGGTTTATTATGTCTACAACCGTGTCAATAACATCGACGAGGTGGCAAACCACGTGGCGGCGCTGGTGCCGGAGGCAAACGTTGTATTCGCCCACGGGCAGATGCACGAACATGAGCTGGAAAAAATCATGCTGGATTTCGTCGAGGGAAATATTGACGTTCTGGTGTCCACGACCATCATCGAGACAGGACTGGATATTCCGAATGCAAACACGATCATCATCCACGACGCCGACCGGCTGGGGCTGTCGCAGCTCTACCAGATCCGCGGGCGCGTCGGACGTTCCGGGCGGACTTCGTATGCATTTCTCATGTACCGGCGCGACAAGCTGCTGCGTGAGGAGGCGGAAAAACGTCTGCAGGCGATCCGTGAATTTACGGAGCTGGGAAGTGGTATCAAGATTGCGATGCGTGATTTGGAGCTGCGCGGTGCCGGAAATCTTCTGGGCGCGGAACAGCACGGTCATATGGAGGCGGTCGGTTACGATCTGTACTGTAAACTTTTAAACGAGGCGGTGCTGGCGCTGCGCGGGGAGAAGGAAGCGGAGGATTTCGAAACGGTGGTGGACTGCGACATCGACGCGTATATTCCGCCGTCTTACATCCGGAATGAGTACCAGAAACTCGACGTTTACAAGCGGATTTCCGGTATCGAGAACCAGGAAGAGTACCTGGATATGCAGGATGAGCTGATCGACCGCTTTGGCGAGCTTCCGCGTTCAGTGGAGAATCTGTTAAAGATCGCCGATTTGAAAGCGCTTGCTCATCAGGCGGGCGTCGTGGAGGTCGATGTGAAGAAGCAGGATATCACGATCCAGATGTACCAGAAAGCCAATCTGGACGTCTCCGGCATTCCGGCGCTGATGGAGAAGTACAAGGGCACGCTGACCTTCAGGACGGGCGATGTACCGTCGTTCTATTACCGCGATGTGCGGCAGAAACATACGGACTGCGAGACGATGCTTGTGAAGGCGCGGGAGATTCTTTCCGGGCTCGCGGCGCTGGCGAAAGAGTAGTTTTTAATTGTGTAGAAAAGATTGAAAGTATATTTGAAATGAAAATATATTTTTAATATTGACATATATAATCAAAGATGATAATATATAATCAAATTAAAGCTTGTTTACTAAATTTAAAGAAGGGAGGGATTCCAATGCAGCAAAAATGTGGGATGCTCATTAATAATGTGAATAACGTTAAGAGGTGGTTTTATGAAAAAAATTATGAGTATTTTATTGTAGATAGTTATGTCAACTTCATTGGTAATCCCAACATTTGCGGAAGCGCCGCCATATTCAATAGATAAAGTGGCAACAAAGGTTGTGATTGATCAACATGAATTGAGAGATATTTATGATAAATATGCTTCGGTAACGGATGAAACTGTTGTGGAAGATATGTTAATGGAAGATTTTGGTTTTTCAAGATCGGAAGTTAAAGAATTATTGGAAGTAAGCAAAAGTGGTAGTGGAGGATCTACAGGTGCTTCGAGGGCATCTAGTATAACTGGAAGATTACCAGCAACAGCTGCTATAGGAACCGTTGTAAATATTGTGTATACAATTGATTTGCAAGAAATGAAAGATTTAGCGACAATAACTAATTTTATCGCAAGACAGGTAGGCGGAGCAGGAGCAGGAGCAGGGGTAGCAGTGGCAGCACTTGTTGCTAAAACAGTTTTAGCAGCTGCACAAAAGGGTGGCATAAACTATGCAAAAGTTACAATATCTTATACATATGGCTATAATAATGATGGAGTATTAGGGTGGACGCCAGGTTATACCAAGTATGAGTATTGGTAATAAAAAAGGGAGATGCAATGAAAGAGAATAGAGTATCAAATGAATTCCGTCAAGGAAGAGAAGCAACGTTTGCCGCTTTATTAATGGAACTGTGTCTTTGTGGGGAGCGAATTGCTTCCATAATGGGAATTAGAAATTGGTATGATCAGGTGGGAACTGTTAGAATTTTTCTTTGTATTTTGATTTTTTGTTATTATTATATAATTAAAAAACCAAGATTATTAGATACGCCTGAATGGTATGAGCTAATGAAAAAAGATAGAGTGATTTATGGAATGTGGATCTTGGAAATGATAATATTAGTTAGTAGTATTGGAACTTGAGTGAAAAACAAAGGGGGCGTCAGTTGCTCCCTTTGTTTCTATAAATTATGAGATTGGGAATTTTATGAAGAATAATTATTTAAGTGAACGAGAAATGAATGTTATGCAGGTTTTGTGGAAGTATGAAAAACCCATGACGGTGACAGAAATTGTAGAATCTGAAAAAGAATTGACAACGCCAACAGTCCATACTGTGTTAAGAAAATTGCTTGATAAGGGTTATGTTCAGGTTATTGATACAGTTCAGACTGGAAAAGTTTTTGCTAGGCGATATAAAGCGAAAAAGACTCAGGATGAAGAAATAGAAGAAAAAATAGAAAAATGTATGAAAAATTCTAGAAATCCTATGTCCTTTGTAAATACAATAACAGCAGCTTTGTTGAATGGAGCAGTAGATGAAGAGTCGGTTATTGACGAATTAGAACGTATAGTTCAAAAAAGAAAAAAAGAGATTTTATGAAAATAACATATACATCAATTTTATCGGCAATATGTAGTTCAATTTTGCTATTGGGTTTTTTGTCGGTTTATATATGGAAAAAGCAAGAAAATTATAGCTTGTATGAAGTAAAATTACTTATTTTTTGCACTGTACTAACAGGAGTAAGATTATTTTTTCCAATAGATATTTGCGGAATAAGTCATACGATAGGAATAAAAATATTATATCCAGAACTTTGTCGCTTTATGCGGGGGAAAATAGGATTTTTAAGTCATTTTTCTGTACTTTTTTTGATTAGTTTACTTGGAAGTTTTCTTATCTTAGTGCAAAAAAGTTTATCATATATATCATTTATAAAATTAATAAAAGAAATAAGACCGATAGAGTATATTCGTGTTAAAAAGTATAAAAAAGTGAAAAAAATACCAATATTGAAAGTTGATAGTATAGAAGATCCATTTATTGTTGGTATAAAAAATCCGTATATAATAATACCGAATATAGATGAAGAAACAAAAAAAATAGTACTCTTGCATGAAGTGGGACATTACATTAAAAGAGATTTATTTTTAAAGTGTTTTTTTGAAATATTATGTCTTTTATACTGGTGGAATCCGTTAGTATAC
>OFSC01002146.1_pt1 | contig 10589 bp, 7 predicted proteins | sample 1543201 | NCBI WGS metagenome assembly OFSC01 (sample SAMN04209228, study PRJEB22552) | human gut metagenome | biome: gut; material: feces | host: Homo sapiens | place: USA: Oklahoma
CTTTTCCGCCGATCATGGGCACATCCGCTCTGGATGCCCATTCTGCCAGCTGATCTCCCGCTGCGGCACGGAAAGTATCCGCTGCGGCGATAAGGACTTTTCTGCCCTCATCCTTTAATTTACCTGCCAGCTTGCCCACGGATGTGGTCTTGCCCACACCGTTGACACCAATGACCATGATCACGGACTGTTCCTTCTCGAAATCATAGGCGGTCTCATCCACCTGCATCTGCTCCTTGATACTTTCAATCAGAAGCTGTTTGCATTCGGAAGGTTCCTTGATATGTTTTTCCTTCACCTGCTGTTTCAGTCTCTCCACGATAGCGGTGGTGGCATTCACACCGATATCTCCCATAATGAGGATTTCTTCCAGTTCTTCGTAGAAATCATCATCAATGGCGGAAAAACCGCTGAAGACCGAATCGATTCCCCGGACAATGTTATCACGGGTTTTGGTCAGTCCTTCTTTCAGCCTCGCAAAAAAGCCTTTCTTTTCCTCACTCATCCCATTTCCTCCAATCAGCATTCTATCCAGAAAAAGCTTGCGTTTTTCTTGTATGAAACTTAGAACTTCTTCACGAAAGAGCCTTTGCTCTGAGTGATTAGAAGTTCTTTTCACACTTTACACTACACTTCTTCCGCCATGCACATTCCATGGGCAATCTTCTGCTCTTTCAGCTGTTCCTCCAGCTGGTTCAAGGCATCATCTTCATCCTCTGCAAACACCATCGCCTGATAGACTTCCTCCGGTCCTTCCGGTGCCAGCGCTGTCACCTCATACATCTGCATGGCAATTACCTCTTTCTTCCGTTTCTATACGAATGTCCTTTACCGCTGTATCTGACATTTTCATCCAAAATACATGTTCACCCTTATCTTTATTTTATACCTGTTTCCCCGTTTTTTTGCAAGCGAAAAGCGCCACTCCGGGGAAGAGTGCCGCTTTTCAGGAGAGATTTATGTATTGAATGTTGTTGGCGAAATATTAACCCTTGACGCTTCCCATTGCCACGCCCTGGACAATGTACTTGGAAAGGAACAGGTATACGATGATAACAGGGAAGATAGAGAATGCAATCGTTACATACACCTGACCCATATCAAACTTCAGGAAGTCTGCGGAACGCAGCTGAGCGATCAGGATAGGTAATGTCTTCATCTTGTCATCATGCAGAACCAGTGCCGGTGTGAAGTAGTTATTCCAGTTCGCTACGAAAGTGAAGATCGCCTGTACTGCGATTGCCGGCTTCATCAGCGGCAATACGATGGAATTAAATGTACGGAACTCACCGGAACCATCGATTCTGGCTGCCTCTACCAGAGACAGGGGCAATGCACTTTCCATGTACTGCTTCATATAGAAGAAAGTAGCAGGTGCTGCGATTGCCGGGATGATCAGGGGGATAAAGTTATCCTCCAGCTTCATATCAGCTACCAACTGGATAAATCCGAGTGCGGTAACCTGGGTAGGAATGGTCATGATTGCCAGGATAAAGGTAAACATGAACTTCTTTAACTTAAAATCATATACATGGATCGCATATGCGGTCATGGTAGAGAAGTAGGTACACAGCACAGCACTGCAGGTTGCTACTACAAGACTGTTGATCATACCTCTGACTACCGGCAGGGTTCCTGCCATGACACCCTTCCAGTTCTGGATCAGATGCGTGCTGGGCAGCAGGGTAAATCCCTGTGTCAGCTCGCCTTTGGATCTGGTTGCATTTACAAACAGTATATAGAACCAGAACAGGCAGAGAAAACTCATAATAACCAGTACGATATATGCAAGTGCTCTTCTGGCATGAATGCCCAGACCTTTTTTTGTCTCGTTTGTTTCTACGCTCAACATTTCTGCCACCTCCTACTTATCCTGTTTGCCGTTCGAGAACTTAAATACGATCAAGCTCAGGATACCTGTGATAATGAACAACATTACAGACAACGCACCACTCATTCCGTAGTTCTTACTGTACAAATGGTTGTTCAGGTACATGATCAGGGTCATGCTGGATCTCATAGGATCGCCCTTACCGTTGGTCAGAATCTGAGGTACATCGAACATCTGCAGACCACCGATCAGGGATGTGATCATTACGTAGATCAGAATCGGCTTCAACAAAGGTAATGTAATCTTGAAGAATACCTGGGTAGAGGTTGCTCCGTCTACCTCGGCTGCCTCGAAGAGGGAAGTATCGATACCCATCATACCTGCCATCAGGAGGATCGTTGTATTACCAAACCACATCAGGAAGTTCATCAATGCTACCAGACCTCTGGTACTCCATACGTTTGTAAGGAACTGATATGGCTCTTTTAAGATTCCGATCTGCATCAGCATTTCATTGATAGGACCACCATCAGAGAACAGCGTGAAGAACAACATTGCAAATGCGGAAGCCATGATCAGGTTCGGCAGATAGATAACTGTCTTGAAGAATCTCTGTCCCTTTAATCTAAGGCTGGGATCCGAGAACCATGCACCCAGAAGCAGAGATATGATGATCTGCGGTACAAATCCCAGTACCCACATGATCAATGTATTCTTGGTGTACATCCACAGGTCCGGATTGGACAACAGCTTTGCATAGTTACCAAATCCGATGAAATTCGGTCCGATCTGTGTCAGTCCGGAACGGTAATTTTCAAAAAAGCTGTAATAAAATGTCCTGAACAACGGGATCAACTGGAATAATACATACACTACTACAAAGGGGATCAGGAAAATATAACCCCACTTATTATAGCGTACCACCTTTCCGCGTTTTGCCTTTGCCATAATGATTCCTCCCTTTTGCCGTCATGCTCTCTTAGCGACTTTACGTTTTTTCGTGCCATCTTTTTTCCGATCAGGCTCGCAGCAGCTCTCTTCTTTTTGTTCTTAATTATCTTCTTCTGAAAAAAGCTTCTGCCAACCGGGAATTTTGAGAGAAAAACCGTGCCTACCTGACCAGCCAGGCAGGCACGGTTCTCAATTCCTTATTGTTTCGCTATTCGCTTATCATTTCGGATTAGTGAGTAAGCTCAGGATACTTCTCTTCTACAGCCTTGTAGAACAGATTCAGTGCATCATCCAAAGAAGCCTTGCCATCGAAGTAGTTCTTCATAGCATGCTGGAACTCTTCGTTACATCCCTGATCGTATGCAGACAGGTTGCTCAGATCGATCTTCTCAGCGCCTGCGCAGAACATAGCCAGAGGGTTCTGTCCGCCCAGTACCTTGCTCTGATAAGAGGTATCTGCTGCCATAGCTTCCATAGCGGGTTTGTTGTTTACGAAATCATCATCAGCTACAACGATCTCTTTCATGATGTCTTCATCAGTGGTCATCTTCAGGATGATATCCTTAACCAGAGAAGCGTTGTCGGTTCCGGTAGCACCGCAGATCCAAGTACCGCCCCAGAAGAAGCCCTGAGGTCCTTCAGTAGCGCCCCAGCCACCCTGATTTGCGATAGATCCATCGGTATCAGCTGCCATGGAGAAGTTGATCAGCCAAGCGGGTCCAAAGTAGCAGAATACTTTGCCATCGGGATAGAAGCCTTTGCTCCAGTCATCAGACCACAAGTCGAAGGTACCGGTTTCCTTAGCGTCAACCATCTTCTTGGAGTCATCAACCCACTTCATCAGGTTGTCATCGATTACGATCTTGCCATCCTGTACCCATTTGCTGGATACGTTGTTGGAGTATACACGATAAGTATCGTTTACGGAAGATACCATGTTGTAACCGGCTGCTTTCATCTTCTCAGCGGTTGCGGTGAAGGTATCCCAATCAGATACAGACTTCTGAACCTCTGCAGGATCATCGGTTCCCAGAACAGCCTTAGCAGCTTCACGGTTGTAAATCAGAACGCCGGGGCAGCCCTGCCATGAAACACCCTTCAGATTGCCATTGGAGTCGGTAACAACATCCTTGGTGTACTGATACTGGTTAGCCAGATCTGCATCGGTGATGCCCAGATCCTTAACAGGCATTGTGTAGTCGGTATCAACATATTTCAATGCATAATCAGCTTCTACCAGGAAGATATCAATTTTATCATCATCTGCTGCATCAGACTGCTTTAATAAGGCTGCATCCAGGTTATTCTGATATGCCATATCATCACTCGGGGTAATGTTCCATTTTACTGTTACATCACCGATCGTACCTGTGGTTGCATCTACCTCTGTATATCCAGGATAATGATCTGTCAGACGACTCTTGAACTCCTCATTCCAGCAGTAGATATTCAATACTTTTCCCTCATCAGAAGTACCTGTCTCTGCGTCTGTACCTGCTGTCTCTGTTACCGGCGCAGTGTCTTCTTTTGCTGTGTCATTGGATTTCTCTGCTGTGCTGCTGTTTGCTGTATTTCCTCCACAGCCTGCCAGTAAAGCTGTCCCCATTGCTGCCACAAGCATCATACTTACGATTCTTCGTTTCATTTACTTTTCCTCCCTTTTTATAAGCACCTTTGGAACACTTTATCTTTTGTGTTCCTGTCTTGTTTACAAGTGATATATTACCGGATTTCAGCTCTGCATTATATTAAATCACTTGAAAAAATATCAGATTCATGACATAATAATGCGAAAATAAAAAACAGGAGTAATGCTATGGAACTTTCAAAAGAATGGTATCACACAGAATTAACCAACAGTGAATACGATATGCTGCACCGTTCCCCGACTGTTGAATATTCTTTTTACAATGCAGTCAAAACCGGTGACATGGATTCTGTGATACGAAACTGTAAGGAAGATGCCTTCATCGACTTAAAGGGTACCGGTGTCCTTTCCCGTAATCCGCTTACAAATATTAAATATCATTTTGTTGTCACTACCGCTATGATCACGCGCTATTGTATTGATGGTGGATTAGAGCCGGAGCAGGCTTACCGCCTGAGTGATTTTTATATTTTAAGGATGGATTCGTGTACCACCGTCCGGCAGGTGGCAGATCTGCATCATGAAATGGTAAAAGATTTTACCGGAAAAATGATTTTACAGAAAAAAAGTTCTATACTCTCGAAACCGGTCATGCAATGTGTGGATTACATCTATACACACATCAAAGAACGCATTACCATAACCACTTTAGCTGAATATACCGGTCTGTCTGAAAGTTATCTCTCGCGCGTTTTCAAACAGAACCTCGGCATATCCATCAGCGATTATATCCGTGAAAAAAAGATTGAAAAGGCAACTCATCTGCTGCGGTATTCTGACAAACCGATCGTCGACATCGCAAACTATCTTTCTTTCTCCTCACAGAGTCATTTCATTCAGATTTTTGAAAACTATACCGGACTGACGCCCAAAAAATACCGGGATAAATATTATAAATCCATGTGGTAATGCATGTTTTCTAAAAAAAGCAGCATACAAAATCTGTATGCTGCTTCTCTCACCCTATCAGTCATTTTTACATGTTACTCTTGAAAAAACACATCAATTCTGTGACATTTTTTTTGGTCAAGTGTTTCAATCACACTCTTCCTTAACCGTACACCATATTCCGGCTCCGGTTCCAATACGACTTTCTCATCGCACACTGCCCGTCTGATCTGCTCTATTCTTAAGTCCTTCTTTTCCGGATTATGCATTATGATCTCAAATTTCTTCCTGGCAAATTCCAGCTTCAATCCAGCACTGCCTTTTTCATCAAACTGTTCCGGCAGCAGAGATGGTGCGATCACCAGATCTCCAAGATCTCCTTTTACACCAAATACCTCTGTGATCATCGTCAGCATATACCAGCTCGCCGCACCTGTCAGATATGCATAAAGTCCTCTGCCTTCATTATCAAAATACTCCGGCAGTCCCGGGTACATTTTACTGTTTTCAAAATTCATTGCGGCTTCTAAAAGTGTCTGCAGAACTTTATGTCCCTCCCGGATAAATCCTCTCTGATACAGTGCATTCGCATACATGACTGTCATATGGGAAAACACTGCACCATTTTCTTTTTCCCCATAGGCAAATCCAAACATTCTTCCGAGATCAAATTTCTCCTCTTTAAAATCTGTATTCAGACGATATCCACCGGCTTTCTGATCAAACAGAAATTTGTCTGCACTCCTGCAGATTTCTTTTACCTGTTCCTCTCCCGCAGTTTTGCTCATGACTGCGAACACCTGTCCTGTCAGCATCATGCGGACTTCATCCTTTTTACTGTACTCAACCGCATTTCCATGATTGTCATAATATCCGTTAAACCAGCCCATATCATCCCCGGCACTGATCCATTCTTTCTCTCTGATATGCTGCATCAGCCACTCTGCCTTCTCCACCAGATTCTTTCGTATCTGTTCTGTGGAAACCAGGATCATGCCTCCTTTTACATTATGTTCGCAGAGGCTGGTATATTCGTCCAGCAGTTTCTGCTTTCTGTCCGGACTTTCATATAATTCTGTTCCTTCCGCAAGCAGACATTTCATCTCTTCTGCCATTTCAATTTTACTGATCCCGGTTTTCTCTTCCATATGCTTCAGACAATCTGCAATATCTTTTAAATTTCCAGCATATGCACACGTAAATGCCACACTCTCGCCTTTTTCCCATGCCATGTCAAGTGCATCATTCCAGTCCGCACCGTGCAGTCTCATCTCATTATGCTCTCCGACATCATAAAAAGCACATAGATTCTGCAGTAAAATATGTTCTAAAATTGTTCCAAAATAAATATTTCCACCTGCTGTGCGCTGTTTATTTCCATATGCATGATCCCAGTTATTATCATGTGCAGTACCTCTTTTTGTCTGCAGATCTTTGAAATAGGTTACCTTCTCCAGCAAAATATCAAGATCTCCTGTCTGATCCAGATATAATTTTGTCGTCACAAACGGCCAGAATGCATGATCCATCCATACGCGTGTAATGTTATTGCGGTCTGCAATAAATTCTCCCTGTCTGCTGCCAATGATCGTTGCGTTCGTTCCATCCATCCTTACACCGCCATAATTGTCAACGATCATCTGGCGTACTACTGACGGCTCCATGATCAGCAGAGCAAGACAGTCCTGCCAGAGATCTCTCCAGCCACGTCCTCCTTTGCCATAATCATGATATGGTAAAAATGAACAGCCATAAATGCGGCGCAGAACCGGCTGAAAACAGATCCATTTTAAATAATTATCAATGTTTGTATCACCCGTTGAAAAATCAACATTTACTTTGTCCGTCCAGTGTTTTTTTACGGCTTCAAATGCCTTCTCGATCTGTTTTTTCGTACGGTAAGCAGATGTCATTTTCTCAATATTCTGTTTTTCCCCGGAAACCCCTGCAAGTACCAGATACGTGACTGTCTCCTGTGGTTTTAAGGTAACCGGTGCGAAACGCATTCCACCTGCTGCCTCTTTTCCCTGCAGTTTTGTTCCTGCCAGAACACCGTCCTTATCCATTCTTACCGCTTCGGGATTCAGGTAACTTCCCCCTTCCCCGATAAACATTTCCGTTGTCGGATAGAATTTTTCCGGCGCCTCTCCCTCTCCTGTAGATCCATATACAAAATAGACCGTCTGATTTTTCTGATGGCCCCTCTCATCAAAGGAAAGCACCGGGCACACCTCCACGCCATACGTTTTTGTTTCAATTCTGTGCAGTAGCGACGTCACATGACGATGATCCCTGATATTGTCTGCACTCCGTCCATAAAGCGGAATCACAGCAACCGGTGTAATCTTCTGTTCCTGATCCGCTGTATTGGTCAGTTCTGTCATCATTACTTCCATTGTCCCATCTATCGTAACAAAGGAAGTGGTTTCTGCTTTCATTTCATATTCTCTGGATATTCTCGTCAGTTTCTGCCACATAAAACCAGCTTCTAATATGCTTTCATCCTGATCCTTTGTAAATTTTGCCGCTTCCTGCTTTGCCGAAGAACCACAGACGGACCAGCTGCCCTTATTTTCAATACGACACCAGAAATTTCTCGTATTGCGGTTATTATGTAAATTTTCAATACTGACAGGTTCTAACAGAAAATGATTCTGATCTGTCTTGCTGTCTCCTCCGAGATTTGGCGTGATACTGGATTTTAACCCTGTTTCACCTGCCAGCGGAAGATACAGCCCGCTGTAATTTTCCGGATTATGGATACGGAAGGTTCCATTTTTATCTGTAAATTCTATCTTGTTCATAAGACTCTCCCTTCTTTACATGCCATTTTTTTTACGACATAATCAGTTCTATGTCTGTCTCATCAGTAAGCACAGTCTGCGGAATATAATTATCTTTCATCTCCTGTCCATTCACGAAAAGTTTTTTGCAGCCGCTCTCGGCATGTCCCGGATTTTTTACGGTAATATGCAGATGACATCCCCTGAAATCTTTATCTATCTCAAACATCTCCCATTCTTTCGGAATCGACGGTGCAATGCGAAGTCCATAAAGGTCAGGACGCATGCCAAGGATTCCCTCCACACAGCCCACCATAACCGTTGATGCTGTCCCAGTCAGCCAGTGTACATGGGATCGTCCAAAATTCGGACTGTCTTTCCCTTCCGTAAACTGCCCATAACAGTATGGCTCTAATCTGCGGATCTCTGCCTTGTCATTCTGCGCTGCCGGAGCGTTCTCCATAAAATAAGTAAATGCCCTCTCCCCATGTCCTCTTAATGCTTCCGCTAAAATGATCCAGCCCTGCGACTGCGAAAAAATACCGGCATTTTCTTTTGTTCCGGCATTGTAAATAACTGCAAGAGCCCCGTCAAATGCATGTTCATGGTATGGAGGATCCATTAAGATTGCTCCATATTCCGTGTTTAACCTGTCATAAACCTGCTGTAATGCACAGTCTGCCTGTTTCTCATCTGCAAGTCCGCTGATCACCGCCCAGCTCTGAGGGTTTAACCACATATTTGCTTCCGGATCCGTACGTTTTCCAATCGTCTCTCCACTCTCCGTAAATCCACGGATAAATCTGTCTTCATCCCAGCAGAGTTCCTGGATCAGATTTCCTAGCTTTTTCTGGTTTTCATCCAGAAATGCAATGTATTCCGTATCCTTTTTATGTTCTGCAAAAATGCGTAAAATTGTCATTGCATAATAAAACTGAAATGCAACAAACGTTGACTCTCCATCTTTTCCGAGTCTTAAACAGTCATTCCAGTCTGCATAGAGTCCGGCTGGCATGCTGTGCTTTCCTAGATGGTTCATGGAAAAATCAATCGCACGTTTCAAATGTTCATAAACCGTTCCTTCATCTTTATTTGCAAATGGAATTACCTCATCCATAAATGCAGTATCGCCCGTTTCTGATACATATTTGTATACTGTCGGGAACAGCCAGAGTGCATCATCTGCCCGGTAAGCCGGATGTCCTGTTTCCTGTACATAAGAAGCATCGTCCGGTGTATCTTCATGTCCTGGATTGTGTGTAAATTTAACCAGCGGAAGTCCTCCTCCGTTATCCACCTGTGCGGAGAGCATAAAACGGATTTTATCTACTGCCATTTCCGGTGCCAGATGAATCACACCCTGAATATCCTGTACCGTATCGCGGTAACCATATCCATTTCTTAAACCGCAATAAGTAAAAGATGCCGCTCTTGACCAGATAAATGTCATAAAGCAGTTATATGCATTCCAGGTATTGATCATAGTGTCAAATTCCTTGCTCGGTGTCTTTACCTGGAAATGGGAAAGTTTTCCATGCCAGTATGCCGTCAGTTCTTCCAGTTCTTTTTTACATACTTCCTCTGTGTTCTCATATCCTGCTACAATTTCAGCCGCCTCATCGTCTTCTTTCATTCCCACAAGAAACGCGATTTCCCTGGTTTCTCCCGGTTTCAGATGAAGTACGGTGGAAATGGCTCCGCAGCCGTTTTCATTATAATTTCCCCTGTTATTTAAAACGCCGTCTTCCACCCCTTTGGGATTTCCATATCCATGATATCTGCCAAGGAATTCTTCTTTTTCTCCACACCAGGAATCGGCTTTTGCCCCAGCAAGTCCGAAAAACCGGTTGATCACGGTCTTATGGTCAATTTCTTTTCCATTTTCAATCTTATCAAGATTTGCATGGATCATCTGGCGGATGCGGTTTTCACAGAAAACTGTCCTTGTGATAAACTGTGAATATTGGAGATTTACCTGATCCTGCTCATAATTACTGTTATTCGTAAATTCCGCATAACCGGTCACGGTCAGCTCCCTTTCCCGGTCAGAATCGTTTGTAATGCCAAGATTCCACACTTCATATGACTGATCTAACGGAACATAGTACCGCACTTCTGAACTGATACCGTCATACACAGCTTTCATCTTTGTATATGCAGTGCCATGATGGCACTCGCTCTTATAAGTATCTAAACTTTTTCCAACCGGCTGCCATGATGCAGACCAGTAATCTCTGTTTTCATTATCCCTGATATAAATATATCTGCCCGGTTCATCAAACTGGTTAAAGACATACCTTAAAATTCTTCCGTTTGCTCCTGATTTTGCAAAACTATATCCCCCTGCATTATTGGATATAATTGCTCCATACTCCGGCGAACCAAGATAGTTGACCCATGGTGCCGGTGTATCCGGTCTTGTGATCACATATTCTTTTTTACTTTCATCAAAATATCCGTATTTCATACTGCCCCTCCATAATTATAC
>OFSC01002172.1_pt1 | contig 10488 bp, 8 predicted proteins | sample 1543201 | NCBI WGS metagenome assembly OFSC01 (sample SAMN04209228, study PRJEB22552) | human gut metagenome | biome: gut; material: feces | host: Homo sapiens | place: USA: Oklahoma
GTCTGCGCCTGCCGGTCTGCGGCCCTGTGAGGAAGATAAGGGGGTTAAAGCGTTAAGTCTGTGCGCAGGGGAATCAGCAGAAGCTGTTTCCGCCGCAGCAGCACAGGATCAGAAGGATCCAGATGATATCGCATCCGCATCCGAATCCGCCGCCGTGGTTATGTTCACAGCATCCGCCGCCGAAGCTGCCTCCGCCGCAGCAGCACAGGATCAGGATCAGCCAGATGATATTAAAGCCGCCTCCTGACTGGCATCCGCACCCGCAGTCACATCCGCATCCGCAATTTGTTGCTGCTACATCACTCATTTTTGTTCCTCCAGAACTGTTTGATTACAATGTATCATATGAAGGGAAGCTTGCTCATGTTTCTGAAAATACGAAAAAATTTTAGAAAAATTAAATGGAAGAGCCTGACAAAATGTAGTATAATCTGTTACAGTCCTGTCCGTGTATAAAACGGACAGCAGATTATGCGTATGGGACCGGAGGAGAAAAAATGGATCAGAATCGTTTATATTACGGAACACCTTATGTAAAAAGCTTTATGTGTACCGTTTTGTCATGTACACCATCAAAAAAAGGAACATGGGAGGCTGTCTTTGATCAGACCGGCTTTTATCCTGAGGGCGGCGGACAGCCCTATGATACAGGAACAATCAACGGGATTTCTGTATTAAGCGTCCATGAGAGAGCGGGGGAGATTGTTCATGAGCTGGCAGAGCCCATTGAAGCAGGAATCCGGGCCGAGGGAATCATAGACTGGAATAGACGGTATGACCTGATGCAGCAGCATACCGGAGAGCACATTTTATCCGGACTGGTGCACCGCCATTTCGGCTATGACAATGTGGGCTTTCACATGGGAGCGGATGAAGTAACGATTGATTTTAACGGTGTTCTCACCCAGGAACAGCTTGAGATGCTGGAGGATGAGGCAAATGAAATTGTATATGCCAATGTGCCGGTAAAGGTGCTTTATCCATCAGATGAGGAATTAAAAAATCTGGAATACAGGAGTAAAAAAGAGCTTACCGGGCAGGTGCGTATTGTGGAAATCCCCGGCGCGGATGTGTGCGCCTGCTGCGGAACCCATGTAGAACGTACGGGAGAAGTGGGTATAATCAAAACAAGGACGATGATCCATTATAAGGGCGGAGTGCGTATTTCCATGCTTTGCGGCCGTCTGGCCCTTTTGGATTACAGAAACCGTTTAAAGGATGAAATCCGCATTTCCAATTTTCTTTCCGCCAAAGTAGCTCAGGTTCCTGAGGCAGTAGAAAAGCTTAAGCAGGAAAGCCAGCAAAAAGACGGGCATATCGGGGAAATGTGGCGTCAGATTTTTCAGTTGAAGCTTGCAGTATGTCCTGAAAGCCATGGACCGGAAGAATTTTTTGAGGAAGGCATGGAGCCGCTTCAGCTCCGCCAGTTTGCCACCCTGCTTTATGAACAGAACAAGGGAAGGATTACAGGTGTATTTTCCGGAAATGATGAAGCTGGTCTGTATCAGTATGCTCTTGGCAGCAGCCAGGCAGATATGAGGACTTTAAGCAAGGCCATGAATGATCGCCTTGAGGGAAGAGGCGGCGGAAGTATGATGATGGCTCAGGGAACCCTTAAGGGAACCAGGGAAGAAATCCGGCTTGTATTTTTAGAAGAAGCAGGAAAATTGTAAAGAAAAGGAAATGAAAATGGAACTGAATCGCGATACCATCAATAAAATAAGGGGCTTGATTCTCTTTACCGTGATTACGGTCATTGTAGGCATCAATTATATAAAGGTGCTGGGACTGCTGGCGGCAGCTGTTAATATGGCTGCCCCATTTATCCTGGGAGCAGCCATCGCTTTTGTACTAAATGTACCTATGCGCAGGATCGAGAGCAGCTTAAGCCACGTGCTGAAAAAGGGCAGCCGTCTGCTGCGCCCTGTGAGTATGGCGCTGTCCATCCTCCTGGTGGCAGGTGTGCTGTTTCTTGTTATGTTTGTAGTGGCTCCCCAGCTGGTGCGCACACTATTAGGCCTTCAAAGCAGTATCCCCGTATTTTTCGGAGAAGTCCGTCAGTGGCTTGAGCAGCTGTTTGCAGAAAATCCCCAGATTCTTATCAATATGGAACAGATCCAGATTGACTGGCAGCAGCTTTTCAATGACTCTTTGAAATTTTTGAAAAATGGAGCTGGCTCCATGCTGGATACGACCTTCTCTGCGGCCATATCCATTGTGAATGGAATGTCTACTTTCCTGATCGGCTTTATTTTTTCAATTTATATTCTTCTTCAGAAAGAAAATCTTATCAGGCAGATAAAAAAGCTTCTGGCGGCTTTTCTTCCGGAGAGAACCGTTGAAGGGATTGTGAGGATCGCAGCGCTTACTTCAAGGACATTTTCTAATTTCTTTACAGGCCAGTGTATGGAAGCTGTAATCCTGGGCTCTATGTTTTTTATTGTGCTTGTGGTGCTGCGTCTGCCCTATGCGCTGCTCATCGGTGTTCTGATCGCATTTACAGCGCTGATTCCCGTATTTGGGGCCTTTATCGGCTGGGCGGTAGGAGCTTTTCTCATGCTGATCATTTCCCCTATGGATGCGCTGCTGTTCAGTGTGGTATTTTTCACTCTCCAGCAGATTGAGGGGAATATGATCTATCCCCATGTGGTAGGCAATTCTGTGGGCCTGCCGTCTATCTGGGTTTTGGTCGCTGTAACTCTGGGCGGCAGTATGATGGGCGTGGTAGGAATGCTGATTTTTATTCCGTTGTGCTCCGTGCTGTATACACTTTTGCGGGATACGGTGAATGAACGGTTAAAAAGGAGAAAGTTGAGCGTAAAGCCAGATGATTTAAAAAGAGACAGTGCTGAAAATTAAAAAGTATTGTAAAAAGACATTCTGCTACAGCATAAACACTGATACAGAATGTCTTTTTTTGTAAATATAGTGCATTATAATTAAAAAGGTGATATTTGTATTGGAATAAGTCATCAAAATATATAGTTTTAAATGGTAAAATCAGGATAACAAGTTAAAAGTAACAAAGGAGGTTATTATGAGAAGGAGAAGATGGGTGAGTCTGATGTTGGCAGGGACAATGGCAGCATCATTAGCAGGATGTTCAGGCAGCAGTGATGCTGCCAAGGATCAGGAGCCGGCAAAGACAGAAAAGAGTGCAGAGGCTGGGTCCGAAAAAAAGGAGGAGGCAGCAGACTCCGGAGAAAAGACAGTTGTCACAGTATGGACACAGGATCGACATGATTCTGAGTATGTGGAGTCAAAAATCGAGGAATTTAATAATACGAATGATAAGGGAATCGAAATTGCATTAAATGTAATTACAGATGATTATGCAAATATGATGTCATTAGCGTATTCCTCAGGGACCGCGCCGGATATTGCAGGTGTGGGAGCAGCAACCAGTGGATTTGATCTGAAGACATTTGCTGAAGCTGGTATACTGGAGCCCTTAAATGAGTACATAAAGGATACTGAATATGAAAAGGTTACAGAAGCCAGCAAGCTGCAGTTTGAGGGAATAAATGTAATTGATGGTAATGTATACTGGATTCCGACAGGAATGAGAAGCGGTACTAGAATCGAATATAATAAAGAACTGGTGGAAAAAGCAGGATATACGGAATTTCCTGACACACTGGAAGGTGTAGTGGAACTGGCTGACAAGATCACACAGCAGGGAGAAGGAACCACTTATGGCGTAGGTTTTACCCAGTCTGTACCGTTTGAACGATGGCTGGAAGGAGTCGCTGAGACAAGCGGTATTTACCGTTATGACTTTAAAGAAGGAAAGTTTAATTTTGACGGATATAAACCTTTGATTGAAACAGCATCCAAATTCTTTACAAATAACAGTGTATTCCCGGGATCCATGTCTCAGGGAGTAGATGCGATGAGAGCACAGTTTGTAGAGGGCACGTTTGGTATCTGGGGAAATGCTTCTCAGGAGGCGGGAGTATTTACTTCTCAGTTCCCCATTGATAAGTTTGAGTGGGGCGTTGCAGAGGTACCGTCTTTAGACGGAACCAGAAAGGGAGCCCAGGCAATTAAACCTCAGAAGGGATATATGATGTTTTCCTCCTGTCCCCATAAGGATAAAGCTTGGGAAGTAATCAAATTTTTCAGCAGTGAAGAATTCTTAAAGGGTTATCTGGAGGCTGGATTATATCTTCCGATTTCCGATTATATGGATGGCATTATAGATAAATCTAAGACAGGACGTCTTGCAGATTTCGCGCTGACTGATTATGAAAGCGTATATCCGACAGTTCCTTCTGTAACGCTGGAAGGAGATCCTTATGGAACTGTAATCTGGAGAGCAATTATGGGTGATATCAGTGCAGATGAAGCCATTGCGGATTTGAATAAGCGCTACAATGAGGCTTTGGAAAATGATATCAAGATAGGAAAAACAAAACGTATTGTTATCAAAGATTTTGATCCCCTGCATCCGGGTGAGGGAACGGTAGAATATACAGAATAGGTGCTGGGTGTAATGATCGGATATGGTTAATGCAGGAGGTGCTGTAAGGTGACTGTCACAGGTCTTGCAGCACCTTCTTACTGTTTTATAACACTTTAATAAAAGAAAAAGGAGGCTGGCTATGAAAAGCAGTAATAAATTATCGTTTCGGGATCGAATTGCCAGGGCTAACTCCAGGGGAGATTTTGCAGCTGTATTCATGATGCTTCCGGCTGTAATCCTGTTAGTGGTAATGTCGATTTATCCGTTCTTCTGGCTGTTTCGATATATTTGTTATGACTATAATGGATTTAATGCTTATTTTACAGGGGCAAGAAATTTCATGCGTATGCTGGAGGATGAAACCTTCTGGCGGAGTGTACTCCATACCTTTGAGTATGCAGGACTGAAGCTTTTATTTGTAATTCCGCTATCCCTTCTTCTGGCAGTGCTTTTAAACCAGAAGCTGACAGGATCCTCGATATACAGGGGAATTTATTTTATGCCTACTGTTATCAGCTCTGCAATCTACAGTTTGATTTTTGGATTTATTTTTGCGGTGTATAATGGTGTTTTAAATGCATCCCTGCAGAAAATGGGGCTCATCCAGGCTCCTATTGACTGGTTGGGGGATCCCTCTATTGTTATGCTTTCGATTGTGATTGTAGCGGTATGGGGTGGTTTCGGCAATTACATGATTTATTTTATATCTGGTATGAGCAGTATTCCGGAGGAAATTTATGAGAGCAGCCGAATTGACGGAGCCAACGGAGTACAGACCTTTTTCCATATTACACTGCCTATGCTGAGCCCGGTTCTGAAGGTTATTTTAATGCTGGCGATCACCACTGCATTTAAGGACTATCAGTCAATTCTGGTACTTACAGACGGAGGTCCAAACAATCGTTCTCATGTTATGTTTTCTTATATTTATAAGCTTATATTCAGTTCCAGTACAACGCCTCAAATTGGATACGCTACAATGTTAAGTGTTGTTGCTGCCCTTATTATAGGTATTGTCACTGCGATTTATATGTTTGTGGCAAGAAAACTGGATGATGTAGTTTAGGAAAGGAGAGGAACATGGAAAAGAATCATAGTGTGTACTCTACAAAAACAAAATGTATCCGTCTGATTTTGACGATATTTCTCATTATTGTAGCAGGATTTACGCTGTATCCATTGATCTATATTGTCTTTGGTTCCTTTAAAGAAAACGCAGAGCTTCTTCGGGGAGGAACAAAGCTTCTTCCTGAAAAATTTGTCCTGGATAATTATAAGGAAGCCTGGGAAAAGGCAAATTTTGCACGCTATACATTAAACAGTGTAATTATAAGTTTGGGCGTCATGCTGGTAACCCTGTTTGCAACCAGTATGTCCGGTTATGTATTTGCCAGGAAAAATTTCCGTGGAAAAGAACTTCTGTACAGTTTGTTTGTAGCATTTATGTTTGTAAATGTAGGAAGCGTTACACTGCGTCCACTGTTTGAATTGGCGGTAAAATTAAAGATGAATCAGTCACTTTTAAGTGTTATACTGATTGCGGCGGGAACTGCGCAGACAACCTATATTTTTCTGGTAAGAGGCTTTGTAAATACAATTCCAAAGGAATTAGATGAAGCGGCCATGATTGACGGATGTACATTTTTCCAGATCTACCATATGGTAATTCTGCCTCTGTTAAAACCTATTTTAGCTACCATAGCACTTTTGTCATTCAGAGGAGGCTGGAATGAATATATTATGCCGCTGGTATTTACGATGTCTAATGAAAAAATGCGTCCTCTGACAGTAGGCGTTACCATGCTCAAAAACAGCGGAGACGGAACGGCTGCCTGGAATCTGATGTTTGCAGGAGCTACTATTTCCATTGTGCCGATTGTGGTAATTTATATTTTTTCCAGTAAACATTTTATGAGCGGAATGACAGCGGGAGCTGTAAAAGGATAAGCAAAAGAGAGGAGAAAATCAGGATGGAAAACAGACTGAATGAGGAAGGTTTTATTATGCAGTATCTGATATCGGGACTGCGGGAAGAGCCGTTTATTGACCATACAGCAGATGAAAATCAACTTCGTTATGAAAAATACCTTCGATCGATTCTTACCAGACCTCAGACAAAGGAGCCGCAGGATCGGGTTAAACTGAATGAAACGGGAAGCCTGGGTCTTCCGTGGAGATATTACTATAACTATGGAAACTGGTTTGTAGACCTAAGCACATTTTATTCTGTACTTACCCGGGTGGAGATGGATGCCTGCACGCAGCTTGAAGCAGAGGAGGATATGCAGGTGAGAGCTGTGGTCTGGTCTTATGCATCTGTTGATCTTTGGTGCAATGGTGAGCATGTCTGCGCTATGGCTCCTCCGGTTTACAAACCCATTCAGAAGCAGAATGTTATGTTTAACCTGAAAAAGGGAATAAACAGATTGTATATTCGTTTGCAGACCCTGGGCGTCAGGGATACGCGTACACTTTTTGGAATTCAGGTTATTGATCATAAAGATGAAATTCGTGTGGTTTTACCGGACGAGGAGCATACAAACTGCGTTTTAAACTGCGCTAAATGGCTGGATCAGCTGATCATACAGGACGGAAAACTTTTCTGCCACACCCCTGCTCCAAAGGGAACAACGTTGGGATATGATTCCATGAGTCCTGATTTTGCTAAGGCAGAGACAAAGGTAGAACGCCATGATATCGGTGGGGCAACAGAGGCGGTTCTTGAAGCTGGCAGACCGTATATTGTTGTAGAATGTACGGCAGAGGGCCAGAAGCTTGCAAGACGGATGGAAGATACGGCGATGATTGTGCCGTCATTCCTGAAAGTAATGGACTATGAGAAAAATAAAGAAGCGATATATCATAGGATTTCCGATGTAGAGTCCTTAAGCCGGGGAGGAAAATTCGGATTTTCCATTTCTAACATTCTGGCACGAAAGGCAACAGGAAGAATTACAGCAAAAGACAGAGAGCTGTTTTTGGAAACTCTTTCGCAGATTGAAAAACGGTTTGACTGTTCCGATTTTCTGGTCTGCGGTCTGGTAAGGTATCTTAAAAATTATGAGTTAGATGATGAATTAAAGAATAGGGTAAAGGAGGTACTACTTAATTACAGATATTGGATGGATCAGGAAGGATCAGATGCCATGTGTTTCTGGAGTGAAAATCACTCCCTGATGTTCTATGTATCTGCAATGAATGCAGGAGAATTTTATCCGGAAGAGTATTTTACCCGTGCGCACATGACAGGCCGTCAGCTGTGGGAAGCAGGAAAAAAAAGAGTAGAACAATGGCTGGATGATGTAGAGGAGAGAGGGTTTGAAGAATTCCTCAGCACAGTATATATGTGTGTGACATTTGCCGGGCTCTTAAATGTGATTGACTATACCCCGAAGGAAATTTCAGACAGAGCAGTCAAAGTTACAGACCGTCTGCTTGAAATGCTGGCTCTTCATACCTATAAAGGTTCCGTGATTGCGCCTATGGGACGTGTGTATCGTCAGGTTATTTATCCGTTCCTTCAGGGAGCGCAGGCTCTGATGAATCTGATTGATCCGGATGTTCCATACTCTTATGGGGAAGGATGGCTGGCCTTTTACGCTACCAGCCGTTACGAAATTCCGGAAGGCCTCAAAAAACTTATGAGAGATCCTGTTCTGACAGAGTATAATACGGGAAATGCGGTGATTCGGCTGGAGAAGAATGAGGCATACTGTATCACATCTGTTCAGTCTCCAAGAAAAGATACAGATTATGACCGATGGGTTAATTTGACACTTTTGGAAGAAAGACAGAATGTAGATAAAACCTCCCACGCTTACACAAAGTCCTTGAATGAGCGGTTCCATGGGACAACCTGTTTTGAACCTGGGGTTTATGGGTATCAGCAGCATATGTGGAGCTGTGCTTTGGACAGTGAAACACAGATTTTTGCCAATCATCCAGGCGGCACCTGTGATTCCAGCCAGATGCGGCCGGGATACTGGTATGGAAATGGTGTAATGCCGGCTGTGCGTCAGGAAAAGGGAATACTGGGAGCTGTGTATCAGATTCCAAAAGAGCATCCGATTCACTTCACTCATGTATACTGGCCTGGTGTAAAGTTTGATCAGAACAAGGTGGAAGATCACTGGTTGTTTGGAAAAAAGGGAAATGGTTATATAGGAATGTGGTGCAGCAAAAAACTGAAGCTCTATCAGGATCAGGTCTTTAACTGTGAATACCGCAGTTATGGAGATGAGATTGCGTACTGTGTTTTCTGTGGGGATCAGAAGGAATATAATACAATGGAAGCCTTTATTGAGAACTGCAAAAAGAGAACTCCGGTTTATGCAGATGGAGAACTGATTCAAATATCTTTCAATTCTAAAAAATTATACCATAGGCTATATGGGGATTCAATGGAGTTGGACGAAAGTGATAAGAAGTGTGATATATTTATTGGAATATGACAACAATATATATAAAAACAGGGCCGGAAATCATGCCGTAAGAGCATGGCTTCTGAACCCTGAAATATGTGGATTAAATATTTTTATTCCCCCTGATACATAAACCGTATCAGCCGTTCAATATCCTCCTTCTCATGGGCCACCAGATCCAGTTCCCGGATATAGCCGTTTGCGAAGATAGAGGCAATGGACACATACTGGGCCAGCTTGGACTTTAAATTGATACGGTCGCCGTCAGGGGATACCAGCTCTACCGTTCCTTTACATTCATCAATCACCTTAAAAAATTTGTCTACATCTGTGACATTCTGGATTTTCATATTCAACATCCTCCTTTTATTTGTTGACAGATTCAGGTTTCCTTTTGGGATTTGGGGCAGACACAGCGCCGGATATCCTCTAAAAGAAGCTCTGATACCCTCAGTCCGCCCCGGCCTGTGCCGATTGAAATATCCGGCTTGCATGAGCCGTGGAAATCAGAGCCTCCTGTAGGAAGAAGCTTAAGGCCGGCAGCCATTTTCTGCAGCTTGCGGCTTTCCAGAGGGTAATTAGAAGAATGGTAGACCTCTAATCCCTGCATTCCGGCCTCAGCCAGCCGGGTAATGAGGGCTTTCGTCTGTTTGTCTCCGAGCTTGTATAAAAAGGGATGGGCCAAAGCTGCAAAAGCCCCGTTTTTAAGCAGGATTTTTACAATGGATTCCGGCTCGGTCTCCTCCTTGGGCGGGCAGTAGCGGCCACCGTATTCCAGATATTTTTTAAAGGCCTGATTCGCAGAAGAACAGAACCCCTTCTGAACCATGGCACGGGCCACATGGGCTCTTGTGATAACGGTCTGGGGATTGGAACCGAACAGCTCTTCATCTGTAAATGAGATTCCGTCTGCTGCCAGACGGCGGAACATCTCCTCATTGCGCCGGTTCCGGCGGCTTCTCATGTCTTTGAGAAATGCTTTAAGCTCCGGATCGTCCGGATTGATAAAAAGTCCTAAAATATGGATTTCATGGCCTTCGTAATTACCGGATACTTCAATGCCGGGGATAACCTCTACTCCCAGCTCTTTTCCGGCATCAACGGCATCGGCAATCCCGGCAGTTGTATCATGGTCGGTAAGGGCGATGGCGCAAAGACCGGCCTCCTTTGCCAGATGCACAAGATGGGCCGGAGTGAAGCTGCCGTCTGATGCATCAGAGTGTGTATGCAAATCAACAAAACCCATGGATATTCACTTCCTTTTTTTGTATATATAGTAGCACAGCAGACGGAATTTTGCTATACTGATATATATTTTCCTGATATAAAGGAGGACATACAGATGACGGAGAAGCAGTGGATCAAACCGCCGGTGGAAATCCGGTATGCAGAGGAACTAAAGGCATTAAAAGAAAATGATACAGGCCCCAGACCCCTAAACTGGCAGCTTTCACCAAAGGCTGTGCGCACCTTTATTCTGGGAAGTTCAAAGGAGATTCCCTATTCGGGCGGCGCGTGCCGGATCCGGAAGAAATATTTTGGAAATGATGCTCTGGTGGAGCGCAGCATCGTTACGCTGGCGGGAAACAGGGGGCTGATGCT
>OFSC01002175.1_pt1 | contig 10482 bp, 9 predicted proteins | sample 1543201 | NCBI WGS metagenome assembly OFSC01 (sample SAMN04209228, study PRJEB22552) | human gut metagenome | biome: gut; material: feces | host: Homo sapiens | place: USA: Oklahoma
CACCTTCTGTCGCATAAGAAAAATGTTGTGAGAAAGAAGGAGAATATTATTATGATGAAGAGCTTTATGAAAGTGAAGAAATCATTGCAAATTTTTTACACAAAATAAATGATTATCCAGAAGAATTTTATGATGAAAATGAATTAGAAAGACTGCTTGATAACTATCAGGATAAATTTGGTATTGTCTATTCAACAAAACAAAAAGAAGCAATCGAATACTTTTTAAAATATCCAATGATGATTTTAACCGGAGGACCAGGAACGGGGAAAACAACGGTTGTTAAAGCGCTGATTCAAATCTATCGAACACTTTATCCAAAAGATGCAATTTCTCTGGTAGCACCTACAGGAAGAGCAGCGAAAAGATTAAGTGAATTAACAGGTTTGGATGCTTGTACGATTCATCGAGAACTTAAATGGGATTTACATAAAAATTCATTTGCGATGAATCGAAATAATCCTTTAAGTAGTCAAGTTTTAATTATTGATGAATTTTCGATGGTTGATAGCTTACTTTTATCTAAATTGTTTGATGCAAGCAGACGTGTTCATAAAGTGTTGTTTATTGGTGATTATCATCAACTTCCTTCAGTAGCACCAGGAAATGTTTTAAAAGATTTTATTGAAAGTCAATTAAAAGTTATTGAATTAGATGAGATTTATCGTCAATCAAAAGATTCAGGAATTGTGCAATTGGCACATCAATTAATTCATCAAGAAGTGAATGATCTATCATTGTTTGAACAATATAAAGATATTCATTTTTATAATAGTACCAATTTTGAAATTATTAAAAATGTGACAACAATTGTAAAAAAAGCAATAGAAAATGGCTATGATCAAAATGATATACAAGTTTTAGCACCAATTTATCAAGGTGTTGCAGGAATCAATGCTTTAAATTTGGCTTTACAGGAAATTTTTAATCCTAAGAATCATCAAGAAGAATATCGTATTGGACAGAAAGTTTATCGAGAAGGAGATAAGATCTTACAGTTAAAGAATAGACCAGATGATGATATTTATAATGGTGATATAGGTGTTTTAGTTGAAATTAACCGTAAAGATGGTTTTGAATATTTAGAAGATACGCTTATTGTTGATTATGATGGTAATTTAGTCGAATATACATCAAAAGATTTTATGACTTTTACATTGGCTTATTGTATGTCAATTCATAAAGCTCAAGGAAATGAGTTTAAAATTGTTATTATGCCTGTTTTAAATGATTATTATATTATGCTTAAAAGAAATTTGATTTATACAGGTCTAACAAGAGCTAAACAAGCCTTATTTATTTTAGGTAATCCACAAGCTTTTCTTTATGGTATAAAAAATATTTCTGATAGTAAAAGAAAAACAACATTAGTAAGTAAAATCAATCAAAATAAAAATATTGAAACATATGAAGAATCTTCATATAATCAAGAACTTAAACAAAATATTACAGATTTTTTAAATGATGATGAAACTGTATAATTTTATAAAATAAAGACATACTCAAATAGAGGTGATAAAATGAAACGCAATAATATTATTATGGCATTAACTCTTACATCATTAGCACTTCTATTTAGTGAAACTGAATGTGGTTGCCATGTTATGGAAACAATTAAAGAAAAAATGTAAGATATTGAAATACTTTTGTATTTCGTGTATAATGCAAATAAATCGTTGAAAAAGATCAGTACTATATAGAATATTTTAGAGAGAACATGGTGGGTGAAAATGTTTATAGGATATATAGGAAAGCTACTTTGGAGAGTAATTAATGATTACCGTAGAACTGCGTTAAAGTTTAATTAAGGGCATGTATTTTTACATGAACTAGGATGGTACCGCGATAAAGTCGTTCCTAGATAAGGACGACTTTTTATATTGTCAAAAAAGGAGAAAAGAAATGAAACAATTAACAGGAAATCAAGTTAGACAAATGTTCTTGGATTATTTCAAATCTAAAGGACATATGATTGAACCAGGTGCATCACTTATTCCTCATAACGATCCAACTTTATTATGGATCAATGCAGGAGTTGCTGCACTAAAAAAATATTTTGATGGTAGTGAAAAACCAGCATGTAATCGTATTGCAAATGCACAAAAATCAATTCGTACAAACGATATTGAAAATGTTGGTAAAACAGCAAGACATCATACTTTCTTTGAAATGTTAGGAAACTTCTCAATTGGAGATTATTTCAAAGAAGAAGCGATTCCATTTGCTTGGGAATTTTTAACAAGTCCAGAATGGATTGGTTTTGATAAAGAAAAATTATATGTTACTGTTTATACAGATGATGAAGATGCTTATCGTATTTGGACAGAAGTATGTCATGTAGATCCAAGTCATATTTTAAAAACATATGAAAACTTCTGGGAAATTGGAGAAGGTCCAGGTGGTCCTGACTCAGAAATTTTCTATGACCGTGGAGAAAAATATGATCCTGAAGGTTTAGGAGAAAAATTATTCTTCGAAGAAATGGAAAATGATCGTTATATTGAAGTATGGAACGTTGTTTTCTCTCAATATGATTGTAATCCAGCGATTGATCGTAAAGAATATAAAGAACTTCCACAAAAAAATATTGATACTGGTATGGGACTTGAAAGATTAGTAAGTATTATTCAAGGTGGAGAAACAAACTTTGATACTGATTTATTCTTACCAATCATTCATGCTACTGAAAAATTAGCCAATGTTTCTTATGAAGAAAATAAAATGGCTTACCGTGTTATTGCTGACCATATTCGTACTGTAACTTTTGCTTTAGCTGATGGAGCAATGTTTGATAACGCTGGTAGAGGGTATGTTTTAAGACGTATTTTAAGACGTGCTGTTCGTTATGGTAAACAAATTGGTATTGAAAAAGCATTTATGTATGATCTAGTACCATTGGTTTGTGATATGATGAAAGATTTCTATGATTATTTACCAGAAAAACAAGATTTTATTTCAACAATGGTAAAAAAAGAAGAAGAAGCTTTCCATAAAACATTATTAAATGGTGAAAAATTATTAAAATCATTAATTGATAAAAATGAAAATGGAGAAATCAGTGGAAAAGATGCTTTCAAACTTTATGATACATATGGTTTCCCATTTGAATTAACATTAGAAATCGCTGAAGAATCAAATTTAACAGTTAATGAAGAAGAATTTGAAGAAGAATTAAAAATTCAACAAGAAAGATCTCGTGCATCACGTGATAACAATGAATCAATGGCAAGTCAAAAACCTGATTTAATGGCTTTTGTTGAACCTTCTACATTTGTTTATGATCCTACACCAATCCAAGGAAAAGTTATTGGATTATTCAAAGATGGTGTTAAAACAGATGAAATCACTGATAAAGGAGAAGTTATCTTTGATACAACTCCATTCTACGCAGAAATGGGTGGACAATGTGGTGATACTGGATCATTAGATAATGAGACAACACATGCAAATGTTGTTAATACTTTAAATGCACCAAATAAACAACATATGCATTTTGTTGAAGTAAAAGAAGGAGCTATTCATTTAGGTGATACTTTTACATTATCAATTGATCAACAAAAACGTCGTCAAATTACAGCAAACCATAGTGCAACACATATTTTACAAAAAGCTTTACAAGAAACTTTAGGTGATCATATCAGCCAAGCAGGTTCTTATGTTGATGATAAAGTTTTAAGATTTGACTTTACTCATTTTGAAAAAATTTCTGCTGAATTATTAAAAGAAATTGAAGAAAAAGTTAATCAAATTGTTTTTGAAGGACGTCCTGTTGTTATTAAAAATATGACAAAAGAAGAAGCTTTAGCATCAGGGGCAATGGCTTTATTTGATGAAAAATACGGAGATGTTGTTCGTGTTGTCAACATTGGAGATTACTCTATTGAATTATGTGGTGGTTGCCATGTTTTAAACAGTTCTGAAATTGGTTTATTTAAAATCGTTAGTGAAGAATCTGTAGGTAGTGGAATTAGACGTATTGTGGCACAAAGCGGTTTAGCTGCCTATAATGCAATGGTTCATGAAAAAGAAACAGTAGATACAATTGCTTCAACATTAAATCTTAAAAATAGAAAAGATGTTGTAAATAAAGTAGAAGCATTAAAAGAGGAATTAAAAGAAGCTAAAGTAGAAGTTGAACAATTATCAGCTAAATTAAATGCAATTCAAGCCGCTTCAAAAGCAAATGATATTGAAGAAATCAATGGAGTTAAAGTTCTTTATGTTGAAGAACAATTAGAAAATGCCAAAGCAAAACAATTAACATTTGATTTTAGAGATCAATTAGAAAGTGGAATCGTTGTTTTAGTTTCAAAATATGAAGAAAAATGTTCGTACTTTGTTTCTGTGTCAAAAGATTTAGTTGGTCAATATAAAGCAGGAAATATCATTAAAGCAATCAATGAAGTTGTTGACGGTCGTGGTGGTGGAAAACCTGACTTTGCTCAAGGTGGATGTGCTATCAATGATAATATTTCTAAAATCAAAGGTGCTTTAAAAAATATTTTGTAATTTAATACAGTATAAGGTATAATATATATTATAGAAAAGAGGGTGAGTTAGATGGAAGATTTAACAAAAACAAGAGTATTTAGTTCAGAAGATATGCGTAGAGAAATGATACGCAGTAATCTTAAAACAGTTATCAATGCTTTAAATGAAAGAGGATACAATGCTGTACATCAAATCGCGGGTTATCTCATATCTAATGATCCTGCATACATCTCTTCTCATAAAAATGCAAGAAATATTATTCAACAAGTTGAAAGAGATGAAATTATTGAAGAATTAGTAAAATCTTATTTGGAGAAAGAATAATGAAAAAAGTATTAGGTCTTGATTTAGGGTCTAGAACTTGTGGTATTGCCATGTCAGACATTCTAGGAATGATTGCTCATGGTGTTGAAACGTTTCGTTTTAAACCTGATGATTATTTAACATGTGCAAAACATGTTAAAGAAATTGTTGAAGAAAATGAGATTGAAACGATTGTTTTAGGTTTACCAAAACATATGAATGGTGATATTGGTGAAAGAGGACAAATTTCAATTGAATTTAAAAAACAATTAGAAGAAATGATTGAAGGAATCAATGTGATCTTAGTTGACGAGAGATTAACAACGGTAGTTGCTGAAAATCAACTTCTTTTTGCGGATGTATCAAGAAAGAAAAGAAAACAGGTAATTGATAAAATGGCGGCAGTTGCTATTTTACAAGGTTACTTAGATAGAGGATAAGTTATGGATGAAAATACAATTGTTGTAACTGATGAATTAGGAAACGAAGTAGAGTATGAAATTTTATTTACATTTGAAAATGAAGAAAATGGACATCAATATGTTGTTTACTTCGATCCTGAAAAAGATGAACCAGAAGCACAAGCAGCAATCTTTGATGATGAAGGTGGACTATTTCCAATTGAAACTCCTGAAGAATGGGAATTAGTTGAAGAAGTTTTCCAATCATTTGTTTCAGAAGAAGATGAAGATGAAACTGAATATTGTGAAGGAGAAGATGAAGATTGTAATTCATAAAAGCTAATGAAAATTAGCTTTTTCCTTTTTTAGACATGAACAGTTCATAGAAGGAAATTAGAATAATCAATGAGGTGAAAGAAATGGCATTTAATTTATTTGGAGGAAAAAGAAGAATTACGAAAGGTTTTTTTGCTAATTCTTTAGGAAATAAACAAACAAGAGGAATCTATACATTTCAAATCGATGTGGAAAATGGAGAGTTGATATTTAAAAAATATTTTGTAACACCAACGGATCCAGTTTATGCATTCAATTATGGACGTTTTTCATGTATTACTTATAGAAATAGAACAGGTTCTGTAGATGATGGAGGAATTTGTTCTTATGCAGCAACTGCTGAAACATTAGCACTTGCTTCACGTGTGACAGATAAAGGAAAGACATATGTGCATGCTTGTGCAAATGGTGATGTAGAAACTGCTGATAAAGTATTCTGTGTTGATTATTTTAATAGTGAAATTTCGGTAATTTCTATTATTAAGAAAAAACTTGTAAAATGTATTTCTCATTTTAAGTTGAATGGAAGTGGAAAAGATCCTGTTAAACAAGCACAACCATATCCTACATATGTGAGTTTTTTACCAGATGAAGATAAACTTTATGTTGTTTGTTTAGGGTTAGATCAAGTATGTTTCTTTGATGTTGGTGAAGATGGAACATTAACATTAGATAATGTACATACATTACAATTAGAACCAGGTTGTGGTTCTAAAAAAATGATTTTTAATCAAAAAGGTGATCGTGCTTATGTAATGAATGAATTAAACAGCACAATTTGTGTTTATAAATATGATCATTTAAACTTTGAATTAATTCAAACAATTGATAGTTATCCAAAAGATGATGATCCTGAACTTGTAAGTTCTTTAAGTGATATTAAATTTAATAGTGATGATAGTCATTTATATGCAATTAATAAAGGACATGATTCTCTTGTGTTGTTCGAAGTCAATGAAGATGGAACTCTTACATATATTGACTTTGAAGATACTTCTTATGATCCAGTAGATATGCTTGTTTATAATGAAGAAGGAAATGAATGGATCGTTGTGGCTTGTCAAAAAGGTGGAATTGTTGAATCTTATCGTTTTGGTAAGGAAAAAGGTGGACAAGTTTATGAAACTGAATATAGCTGTATGGTAAATGAACCTGTTTGCTTAACACCATTTATTAATAATTTCTAAGGCAATTTATTTGCCTTTTTTCTTTGGTTGAATATCGACAAAAAATAACATATAATGATACAAGGTGAGGACTCAACATGGAAAAAAAGAAATTAGATATGAAGATTAAAATAGTATTAGGTATTATTATTTTTATTGTTGTTTTATTTATTGGAAGTTTTGTATATTATAAGCAAGGAATCAAGGCTACGTCTTCTAAAAATAAGGAAGTGATCGTCACTATTCCTAAAGGTAGTAGTGGAAATGATATTATTAAGATATTAGATAAAAATAAACTTATAAAAAGTTCTACATGTGCCAAAATATATTTAAAAATGAATCAACATGATTTTAAAAGTAATGTTTATATTTTAAATAAAAAAATGGATTTAAAAACAATTTTTAAAGCAATTGAAGGAAAAGATAAAAAATATATTTCTAATACTAAAATAACAGTTTTAGATGGACAAACAATTCCTGAATATGCTTCTATTATTTCTAAACAAACAGGAATAGATTATAATGAGATCATTCAAAAATGGACAGATCAAACATATCTTCAAAAGTTAATTAAAAAATATTGGTTTTTAACAGATGATATTTTAAGTGGTGGTATTTATTATCCATTGGAAGGATATTTAGCACCAGAAACTTATTTTCTAACACAAGAAGATACGATTGAAAGTATTACAAAAATGATGTTAGATCAAACACAAAAACATCTAGAAAAATATAAAACACAAATATTAGATTTTAAAGTGAACTCACAACCATTAACAGTTCACCAATTTATGACATTATCATCTATTGTTCAAAGAGAATCACCAGTCAATGACGAAGATAGGCAACTTGTTTGTGGTGTTTTAATTAATCGTTTAAATAAACAAATGCCATTACAATGTGATGTCACTGTTAATTATGGGAATCAAGAAGTAAAAATTGATGTTAAACATACAGATTTGAATAAAGATACAAAATATAATACATATAAATATAATGGTTTACCTGTTGGTCCTATTAGTTCAATTTCAACAGGAATTATAAAAAATGTTTTAAATTATAAGGAAAGTGAGTATTATTATTTCTTTGCAACACAAGATGGAAAAGTTTTATATGCGAAAACATATCAAGAACATCAAGCAAATGTAAATAGTAATAAGTGGTATTAAAATGAAGTATTTTGATGAAATAGAAAAAAGTGCAAGAGAAAGAAATATTCCAGTCATGGAAAAAGAGGGTTTGGAATTTTTAATACAAACATTCAATGAACATCAATGTCATCGCTGTCTTGAAATTGGCAGTGCCATTGGTTATTCAGCAATGATGATGGTTTCAAATATAGATGATTTTGTAGTTGAAACAATTGAATTAGATGATGCACGTTATCTTGAAGCTATTCAAAACATTAAAGAACAACAATTAGAAGATCAAATAGAAATCCACCATGATGATGCATTAACATTTGATATCAATGATTTAAAATACCAAGAATTTGATTGTTTATTTATTGATGCAGCGAAAGCACAATATCAAAAATTCTTTGAAAAATACATGCCTTTAGTTCAAAAAAATGGAATTTGCATTGTTGATAATCTAGATTTTCATGGGATGATTTTTGATATTGATCATATTAAAAATAGAAACACAAAACAACTTGTTAAAAAAATTAAAAGATTTAAAGATTGGATTTTCAATCATGAAGAATATCAAGTCACTTATTATGGTGTAGGTGATGGAATTTGTGTAATAAAAAGGAAGTGAAATAAGTGTCATTAATAATTAATATAAATAGTTTATCATATCTTTATGATTATTTGGATTTAGGTGTCCATGATTTTATTGTAGGAACAAATCAATTTTCATGTCGACAAGCTTTAACAGTTGATTATATAGAATTAAAAGAAATAAAGGAAAAATATCCAATGATTCGTTTATTTGTTTTAGTTAATGCGTTAGTTGAACAAAAATATTTAGATGATTTAAAGAATCATTTAGATAAATTAAATGAATGTCAAATAGATGGGATTATTTTTCAAGATTTTGGAGTTTTACAAATTTGTAATGAAAAAGGATATTCATTTGAAAAAATCTATGATCCAGAAACATTAAATACAAATCATCTCACATTATCTGTTTTAAAAGAACAAGGAATAGATGGCGCTTTTCTAGCAAGAGAAATCCCGCTAAAAGAAAAACAAATGATTGGACAAAATTGTAAATTAAAAACAATGGTTCAAGTACATGGGGTTGAATATATGGCTTATTCAAAAAGAAAGTTATTGTCTAATTATAAAGAGTATACACATCTTGATTTTAATGTAGATAAAGAGGCACAAATTGAAATCAAAGCCAATGGTGTAGAGGACCATTGTCATATTTATGAAGATCAATATGGAACCCACGTTACTTCAACTAATCAAATGTGTGCACTAGATGTTCTTAATCAATTCAATGATTTTGATTATTTATATATTGATGGTCAATATATAAATGAAACAGATTTATTAGAAATTACACATCTTTATATACAAGCTATAGAAGCAATTAAAAATCAAACATACAGTAAAGAATCAATAGAGTTGATGCAATTACTTTATCGTTTAACACCAAATGTTCATTACTACCATAGTTTTTTATTTGATTCAACTGTTTATAAAATTTCTGATGTAAGAAAGAGAGAAGAAAATGAGAGAAGTTAGTCAAGTTATTAATGGAAAAAGAGTCATTGTTAAAAAGCCAGAGTTACTTGCGCCAGCAGGTAATTTAGAAAAACTAAAAGTAGCTATTTTATATGGTGCAGATGCAGTTTTTATAGGTGGAAAAGAGTTTTCTTTACGTTCAAGTGCTTCTAACTTTTCTTTAGAAGACATTCAAGAAGCTGTAGAATTTGCCCATACACATCATGCAGCTATCCATGTAACATGTAATATTATTTTACATGAAGACAATTTAAAGGGATTAGAAGAATATCTTTTAAAGCTAGATGAAATTGGAGTAGATGCAATTATTGTAGCAGATCCTTATATTATGTCTTTAGCAAAAAAATTGCATTTAAAATTAGAAGTCCATGTTTCTACTCAACTATCTACTATGAATACCAGTGCGATTCGTTTTTATGAAAATTTAGGTGTTGACCGTGTCGTTTTTGCAAGAGAAGTAGATTATCAAGATCTAAAAGAAGTAAGAGAAAAGGTTGATATTGATTTAGAGTATTTCATTCATGGAGCTATGTGTATCCATTATTCTGGAAGATGTATGTTATCTAATTATTTTTCAAGAAGAGATGCCAATCGTGGAGGATGTTCGCAATCTTGTCGATGGTATTATGATATTTTTGAAAAAGATCAACAGTTAAATCATGATGAAATTGTTCCTTTTAGTATGTCAAGTAAAGATATGTCTTTAGTAGATGAATTACCTAAACTTATTGAATTAGGGATTGATTCTTTTAAGATAGAAGGAAGAATGAAGTCATTGCATTATATTGCAACTGTTGTATCTACTTATCGTAAATTGATTGATACGTATTGCGATGACCCTGATAACTTTGATAAAAATGGTTATCGAAAAGAAATTGAAAAGGCAGCCAATCGCGCTTTATGTACAGGCTTCTTTAAAGATGTTCCAAACAGTGATTATCAACTTTATAATCAAAGAGATGAGCATCCTACACAAGATTTTTGTGCGCGTGTATTAAGTTATGATGTAGATAAACATGAAGTTATGATTGAACAAAGAAATTATTTTAAATTGGGAGATCAAATTGAATTTTTCTCACCACATCA
>OFSC01002176.1_pt1 | contig 10480 bp, 7 predicted proteins | sample 1543201 | NCBI WGS metagenome assembly OFSC01 (sample SAMN04209228, study PRJEB22552) | human gut metagenome | biome: gut; material: feces | host: Homo sapiens | place: USA: Oklahoma
ATAAAATATTGGATATTAATAACTTATATAATAATCGTCCAGACTAAACGGGACACTAGTGCAGATTTGAGTGAAGCTAAGAATCAAGAAATCCACAGCTGGCTTGTTAGCCTGCTGTGGACTCTCTGTTATTTTACCCTGAAATTATAATAAAAGTGTAAGCATCCTTATAATATTGTCTTAGTTATCAATTATTTTCTTACTTATCAATCTGGCATCGCTTTGTAGCGGCCTGTGTTATTACCATTACTGCCACTCACGAAACTGATGTAGGTATGGGTTTTTCCCTTCACCTTCACAACACCATAATAGAACAGGCCTTTCACCTTCAGGCTTTCATCTCCACCCTCTGCTAATTCGTATTTGTTTGCCATATCTATCGTTGAATTCTCTTGTTTGTTTTACAACACTAAGATAAGTGAATTCTTCGACATGAGAAAAATCCTGGGCAACTTTTTGTTGCCCAGGTACTTAAAAAGTTTAATTTATAATAGTGTTGCGAAATGAAGGAAATATAATTATTCGAAAGATGAGTCGTGAACGGTAAATACTCGTTGGTCTCCCACCAGTTTCTTTTCGCCAATCCATCCATCGTCCTCTAGATCTTTGGTACTCTGTCGGAAACGGATGTACAACGGTTTGTTTTCGCCAAACGATTCCTTTATCCGTTCAGGGTCGATCATATCGTAGTAGATGGTCGTCTCAGAGCCACCCGTGCTTCGTATCTTCTCACCGTAACGTCTGTTCCTGTATTCATTGTTTTCGGTATATATGTAGATATACAGTGGTTGCGTGCTTGTTCTTTTGTCATGTATCGTTAGTCGGTTTTTGTCGAGCACGGCACTGCTCGATTTCACACATCGGGTGTTCAAGTATTTATACACAACGGTAGAATTTTTGACATCTACATACCTAACATTTTGCATGCCTTGTGAACCACTCGACAGGCGCGCCACGTTGTACCAATAGCCATATTCGTTGCTGCTGAAATCGAAACCTTGGTTGCCCGAAACGATGGTAGCCGACCAATAGTAACCTATCGATGGGTTGGTCACCTCATATCCGTTATGCATGCCTCCACGGGGGAACCGTATGCTTTTGCTTTGGGCGGTGGTGGCAGCCGGCAGTTCGATAGACTGGTAGGTGGTGCCGCTGCCAGTGGTGCGTGTCACCAGTTTCATTTCAGGTGTCAGTTGCTTCCACAGTGAGGAGGTGGGTATTGAGAAGCCTGGAGGACAGATGTCGGCCATAGGCTTGTCCCTGTCTCCCTTTTTTATGCAATAGTAGCCTCCGGGATCGTCTACAGATGTTGCTCCTAGGTTTCGGTCGAGCATCCACACACCGTTTTCACTCTTTATCAGCTCATAGTAGTACCATACCTTTGTGTTGGTTCGGTTGCTTGTCGGCTGATAGGTGTCCTTTTCCTCCTGGAATATGCCCGTGTGGTAGATGTCGTATATTATTTTGTGCCCGCCTTCGGTTTTTATGGTGAATTGTCTGGTCCATACTTCTTCGTCGTTCTTGTTCTTGGCCTCGATGGTGTAGAACGTTCGGTTATCGGTTACCTTGACGACTGTCTCGTCGGTCTCGTAATTGTCTCCGTCGTTCTTCGCAATGGTATAATAGTAGTTGTTTTCACTGCCTATGCCTAGTTGCAATCCATTGTCGCGCTCTGAGGTTCCGCCCATGGCTGTGCGTGATGTACCATTCACCTCTTTGGAAATGAACTTGATGTAGTCTCGTCCATTTTCACCGTCGCCTTGCAGTCCGTAGATTTTTGTTACTCGGGCTTTTTTTAAGTTGCTACCTTGCTGCACTATCACGATGTCGCGTTTCAGTACGCCGAAAGTCACGGTAAGTTTGGTTTGCCTTATTTCCTCACTGGGATTCTCGAGGCACTTGAAGGTCAGTTTGTAGCCTTTGCCTGCCGACGAATAGTCGGCTGAAGAGATGTCTGTTCCTCCATCTTTGCTGACTTCTGTCAGCCAGCTGTCTGTGGGTGTGCTGAGCTTAGGCGTAATGTTTTCAGCTTTTACACCGTTGCCCCACATAGTGACGAAGTAAGCCTCTCCGCTACTGTATGTCTTCTCACCGGCCTCTACCCGCACGGTATCGCAAGTGCCTAGTTCGTAAGCCCCGTTGGATATGAGGTTGGTCACCATGAAATTGTAGTCTTTTATCTCTACCTTGATGTTGCCTGCCGGGGCTTTCAGAGCTTCTTCTTTAGTGTTGTAGCCTTCACCTGTGGCGGTCACGGTTATCTTGTAGTGGTGGTTGCGCAGCAGGGACAGTTTGCTGCCCTCAGCATCCAGAAAGTTGGCCGTGTAGTATTTTCCGTTTGCTTTGATTACTATGCGCGAGTCGACCTTTGCAGGGGTTTCGAAGAGATAGAGTGCTTCTCTGGCGTTGGAGCCTTCGCAATTGCCTATCGTTTTGTCCAGCTTGTCTCCGGTCGGTTCGTTCGTGTTTCCGACAGTATAGTCCTTATAGTCCTTGGGAGCGATACTGCCTTGGGTGGCCGTTTGGGTGATTTCCCAACCCGTTATCTCGAACTTATCTTTTATCGATTCTGCTTTGTTCAGAGTGGCCATCGCCACATTGCGCAACAGGCTGACCGTGTTGTTCGTTCCGCTTTTCAGATCACTCATGTTGATATGTCCCCAAAGTACGGGTGGCGATGGTATCTCATCGCAGTACACACCATCAAGTTTCGCAATGTTGTCTTTGCCTTTCAGTATGGCATCGCCGTTGGCAACAATGTGAATGTCGGTTGTCTTGGTATTGACATCATTGATGGTCAGGGTGTTGTCGCTGAAATTGCTTGGCTCGACCTTTCTCATTGCCACAAAGCTGCCTTGGTCACCGTATTCGATGACATATAAATCGTTGCCACTGATTGTCTCATCGGTATTGGCTCTTGTGTTCACTACGGTAGTGGCGGGAACGACCAACCGTAGTGTCACCTTGCCGTTATCGAAATAGTCTGATCCGCTGAAAATGTCGTCTGAACAGGCCGACATCAACAGACATATCGTCAGAGCCAGTAAAATCTTTGTGTATTTGCTGTTCATCTTCTAGTTCTTCTTTTTTGTTTTGTGTTTGTGGTTGTCGGGGGAGTTCCCTCATACCATCTTCCATCCTTGTAATATCCGGTGTTGTCCTTGAAGCGTTTGCCACCGAAGAGAATACCGTATTCTTGTCCATTTTCCTTTTTCACAATGACATATTTGTATTCTCGCCCTTTGACACACCAGAATGACAAGGAGGTGAGTTTCCAACCAGCGTATCCGTCAGGATCGACTTGGGTGCTGAATCCTACATTATCTTCATTACCTTGCTTACCGTATAGGGATGTACTACCAGTATTTATGTACCAGTTGTCTATGATATCACCTTGATAGTACATTTTAAATGTTACCAGATGGATGTCGGGTTTGCTCTCGAAAAATTCGTGTAGGTTGGAAGTAGGGTCGTAGACAAACCATCCTTCGCGGTTCTTGAAATCGAAGAGCTGCACTCCCGGTTCCATTTCGTACGGATATCGCTGGGCGTCATTACCGCTATTGAACATTATCAGTGTTTCGCCGGGTTTGGGATATTTGGATTTCGCTCCTGTGATGCTGCACCATCCTTTTTGTTGTGTGGATAGTTCGAAAAGCTTCCACCCCTCGTTTTCCAGGTCGTCATCCATTTTTACTCCCGGCCAAGAAGGCTTATCTTGACCATCTTTTTTGTCGAAGAAATACCACACGCTTTGGGGGATACCGTTTCCATCTTTTTTATCGGTCATGCCATACTGGGTGTATAGGTATATGTTATAGTTTGGCCATTTGTTGTCGGTAGGCTTGCCGGTGTTGTTGTGTTCTTTATTTGCCCCATCTCGGCTATCGTTGAGGGCAATGAAATGTATTCTATAGTTGTTCAGACGAGGAATGACCGTAACCTTCACTGGCTTCTTCAAATCGTCGTATCCCGAACTGCTTGGGGAGACGGTGAAAGATGATGTCCATGTGTTTTTGGCATTTCCGTCTGATTGGAGCATTATTTTTCCCTTTGAAGTTCCCGTATACGTTATCGTCACATTGTCGTCTTTGTTGGCGCTGGTGAGACTCGTTTTATCAATCGTTATTCCGCCAAGGTTGGTCTCGAACGAGACTGCATACGTACTTTGCTTACCTTCCTCCGTGTTTATCTCCACTTCGAGCGGTGTGACGTTGAGGAAGGGCGTTACATTGTATTGCACGTCAATGTATTTCACGAGATTGTTGGCGTGGATGGCTACCACTGCCGTACCTTTAGTTTGCCCATTATATTCGCCCATCAGTATCTCAGGATTGACGGTGAAGAGGATTTGTCCGCTCTGTTTGTTGACTGTTGCCAGAACAAGAGGTTTCTCGCCGATTTTACTCACGCATTCCACCGTTACCTCTTTGGCGTTTGTTTTATATCCGATAGAGTCGTTGTATTGTGAGGTGACGAGTATCTGTTGGCCGGTTTTATTGTCGTGGTCAAATTTGCTGTCGTCGTTGCTGTCGACGAGCTTTCCTGTGCGCGACACCCATAGCGATGTTTGGCTGAAGTCGGCATAGACATCCTGCAATGTCCACTCAAAGACACTCATATTGATCTTCATATCCATTTTACCCTTGCCGGTGATGCTGGCAGTCATATCGTAGAACGTACCTCGTTCCAACTCGCCTCCCGATTTATTCCCTGCTTCGCCTCCCAAGGGCAGTATGTAGGTGTGGGTGATTGTGGTCTCGTTTCCGGCGGGAGTAAGTTCTGTACCTTTAATCTCAAGATAGGTGTTTTTACCCTTATTATAGTTCTCCGGAAGATAGAGAAAGTCGGTGTAGGTCCATTGGTCATTGTTGAAGTCAAAATCATTGACCGTGAGCATCTTCTCTTGTGTTCCATTGTTTCCATGTCCGTCAAACAGTCCCCCTTTGGTTACAATGTCTTTCACCGTGATTGATGTAATCTTCAACCGGTTGGATCCGAAAGAGTTTTTGGAGAAACCAGTGTCAGTGTTGTCGAAACGCAACGAGAACTTCACCTTGGAGCAAACAAAGATCATGTTGGCTGTTATGGTGGCCGAGGTGTTCGGGCTCACTTCCAGCTTATTGTTATCTTCGTTATTTTTGTATTCGTATAGTAGTGGCAGCTCACCTTGCACCGGCAAATTGCCGTTGCTGAAGTCGAGCGTTTTTGCCTTTAGTTGATCTTCTGTTGTGTATATGCTTATGCCCGGAATGTTGGCCGTCAGATATATTTTGTATTCCCCTTGCTTGAGGTCGCAGTAGAACACTCGATAGTTGTTGTCGGATGAGAGTTGGTCGATGTCTATTCTGCGCACCACGGCCTCACCTTTTCCGATGGGATAGGCGAAGAACCAAAGGTCGGTTATGACTCCTTCGTTGCCCTGAATATCAACAGCGTCAGCGTCGGGAGTGTCGCTGCCTTCTCGTGTGGTATTGCTGTAGGGGATATATACAGTCACGGAATGTGTCGGGCCGTCAGGTCCAAACCCGCAGTCCGAACATCCTGTTGTCATCAGTAGGATGGCTATGTTGAATAATAACAAAATATACTTTCTCATGATGGCAATTGTCGTTTTTACAAGTCGTTGTTGTTAAATACTATTCGCCAAGCGTTGATTTGCAGCGACAGCACCACTTCGGCGTTGTTTCTGTCACGGCCGATAAGCAGTATGATTTGATAGTTGTTCTCACGGTCGAGATACTCCTGTAGAGACATGTCCTTGTATTTGTCTAGGCGCATCATCTCCAGGTATTTCACCAAGTCGATGTTGAACACATCCCGGTTGGTCTTTTGGTTGTGTACGACGAACCGCGACGCTTTGTCGGTGGTTAGTCTGAGGGTGGCCATCTCTGCCAATAGGGCGCTATTGGTTGGAGCGGTCTGATTGTCTATAACGGCCTCTTTCATGCTGTAGGGGCGATATTCCAGCACCGGGCAGTCTGCGAGGTTGTTGTGGTAGTCGTAGGTATGATTGGCCGCTTTTATGACCAGTGAATAGTCGCTGGCCGTAAGAGGCTTGTCGTCCGCCGACTGTATCAACACCTTGAATCGGTTGACATCTTTTACCAGTGGGACTACAGCCAGGCTGGGTGCTGTCTCGCTGACGGTGAAATGTTCAGTGATACCGTGCCACAAGTCTTCGGGCGACTTGTCGTAGACGGTCTGTGTATCGCCGAGCTTCAGATTGAGCTGCAGCTGGTCGATGCTGTTTTCTGTGGTGGGTTGTTGGGGTGAGATGTTGTAGCACGAAGGCGTGTTGTCTGTTCCTGCCCATGCCACCAGTGTGTACGTTCCGGCTTGCAACTGGAGTGGTAGACTATAATTCCCATCGTGTTGTGTGATGTGGTCTTCAACGGTTGAAACGAACCGCCCACGGTCATCATAGATGAACAGCTTCACCCAGTTCACCTGCGATGGAAAGGCATCGGCGAACTCCATGTTGTAGTTGTAGACGAAGCGCACCTCGCACGGACATGGCTTCTCATCCTCATATACGCAGGAGGACAACAGGGCGGTCAGTGCAAGACACAACACTATCATCGGATAATAAAAGCGGTTGTTATGCATAATGTTAATATTGGTGGAATGCTTGTTCCATTGTGGGGTATCTCCTTCTTGTTGCCAGGAAGGAGATACCAAGCTTTTGTTTATATTCGTATTCTGTGTTTGTTGGCTTATTCCAAATCTACATTTTGTTTAACCCAACGCCATTTCTTGATGTTGACTTGCACCTGTATGGATGCTTCTGCCTTGTCGTCAGGATCTTTAGGGTCCTTATAGGTTGGCTTGCTGTAGCCCAGCTTCTTGATGCTGTTTACTGTCAGTTCATACCAGAAGTTGCGCACCACTCCATACTTGTCTTGCTGCATAGTTGTTCCGCCTGGGTTGTGCTTAATCCATGCAGTGTAGTAGCAGTCACCCTTAGTGTAGGTCTGAATACCGTCTTCGTTTCCATTCGTGAAAGCGGTGTTGACAGCTGCGGCATCAGCGCCCGGATTGGCTGTGGCAATGGCCTTGTACAAGCGTGCACCTGCCATACTTTTGAAGACATAGCCGTTGTATGAATAGAATGTTCCGTCTGTCTTGTCTGCATCAGTGAATATGGTTTTCGTGATGGCAGCGTCTCTAACATCATCACCAAGCGCCAGTACTTCTTCAAACATCTGGCTGTAGCTGTCTGTTCCATTTTCCGCAGCCAGTTCTGTATAATACTTGCCTTCAGGTTTGTAATTCACTTTATAGACAACGCCAGTGGTCTGACCGTTTAACTGGGCAAGGGCTGACATTGTGTTTTCCGGACAATAGAATTTGGCATCGCTTGGAGCAGAGAAGCTTGATGCTTCTTTTTGGGTGAAGTTATCTGTAATGTAAGTTGCGTAATCTGCGTCTTCCTTTGTTTTGTAATAGTTCGGATCCACTGGGTAAGGCCAATCGACAGCATCAGCAACAGGTTTGTACGTTGCAAGCTCCCCATGCTTTACAAGATACATCTTATTATTCAGGTTTATCAGGCTGACACCTTCCAACTTGGCCGTGGCTATAATGTTGCCTCCTTCTTCTATATTAAAGGATAGTTTGTCGGCGGTATTGCCGAATGTAACCTTTGAAACAGCACGCTCAACGTTTACTGTCACGAGATTCACGTTTTTTCCACCTGTTTTTTCTGTTCCATCATCATTTACTTCTTTTCCGGTCGCTTTCTCAACGATATCTTTCTCTTCCGGAGCAGAAACATTGGTCATGAAGAAATTGTTCTCTGTATAGAGTTTGGTGATGTCGCCTATACCGAATACCATCTTCATATCTGTAGATCCTTTGATGATAGGGCTTAATGAGCTTTGGCTGTTCTTGTAGTTGGCCAAGACGTATACCTTATACTTGCCGGGAGTACATGTGAATGGTTCTGTAACACGAACTTGTTTGTCAGCATCGTCTGTGTTCGTTGCTGTTTTCAGTTCTGGAGTAATGACCTGCATAGCAATGTCATTCTTATCGGCCAACACCACAGTAAGGTCCTTGACGGTGTATTCGTTGTTCTCACCAAAAACTTCGTCACCGGTATTATTTCCGTCGGCACGCGTTGTAGCACTGTTAGCCACAGAGATGGCAATCTGTGCGTAGGTATTGCCATCGTTAGAGGCTCCATTTCCTCCGTTCAAAGCTTCATCGTTCGATGAGCAACTGGTAGTCAACAGGGCTAACCCCGTCAGACTACAAAAGAAAAGTTGTTTTGTTTTCATGTGTTAAGTAATTAATTAATTGATTATATATCAGAATTTCTCTTTCTCACTTCTTCCAGATTCATAGCCGCTTTCGGGTCGTTGGCCTCTGCAGCCTTTTTCCACCATACCACGGCCTCTTCTTCCTTGCCTTCTTTCCAAAGCAGACAGGCACGCGTGTTCCATGTAAACGGTTCGTTCGCCGTGTGCTGCAGGTATTTCTCAGCCTTAGCGGTGTCGTTTCGTTGCAGTGCGATTATCGCGGCGTTGAGGTTGGCTATGGAGTGGGTAGGGTGGCTGTCGGCAGCAATCATCAATGTGCGGTCTCTTTGCGCTTTGTCGTTGCCATAGAATGTGTCGGCCACGGTGTAAAACTCGTAGACGTTGAGTTCTTCGGGATGGGTCTCAACCATCTTTCGTGCTTCTTCCGGTGTCCTTTCCCGGCTGTAGTATTCCACTCTGAATATATTCTTCCTCAGCATGGGATAAACTGTGGTCAGCAGGATTCTGTAAGGTTCGCCACTGCCTATCGACTTTATGGACTCTTCCCTTTTGTCCAAATCGTTTTCTCTCTTTATGACTTCCATGATAGAACTTTTGTATGGTATCTCCATCTTGGACAGAATTTCCTTCAGTCCATCCCAGTTCTCACCCCTAGGTGTTACTGTCAACAGCGAGTTGGCAAATGAATATCTTTTGCTCACGTAGCTTTTCAATGCCTGGGCGCGGCCTTCTGCCAACCACTTGTTGTGGTTCAGCGTGCCTTCGGGCGATGCATAGCCTGCGATGTCAATTCGGTTGATGACATAGACAGGGTTGTTCTCGACAGCTGTCAACACCGAATCTATCTTGTTTAGTTCTTGGCGGTTGCCATAGCGATTGGGTAGCAGGATGGTCTTGTTGACAGGGTATATCAGAAAGGCATCGCAACTCTTCGTCCTGATATCGTATTCTTTAGGACATTTCATCTCGGTCGACAGTGACAGTTGCGGTGCATACAGCAGGTCGCCTACGGTCTGTTCGTTGTCGAGCAGCCCGCCACAGGCACACCCTACCACCTCTTCTCTTAGTATCAATCGAGCCTTGTCCATCCATGGCTGTCGGTCGATGTTGGCTTTGTATTCCACAAATCGGGTCTTTTTGCCTTCCAGTGTGATGTAGGGCTTGTCGGTTGGCGCGTATGAATTACCGGGACGACGGTCTTTCAAGGCTCGTGTGCGTCCGCTTACCACCACAGGAGCCAGCTCTACCGAGTGGCTGTTGTCATCGGTGCGTATGATGGGTATGATGGTACGACGGTGCTGGCTCTTGACGGTCTGTTTTCCTAGGTCGAGTGTGAACGACAAGGCTATCTGTCCGGCTTTGAGACGTATGGTCTCGTTGTTCACCCCACAGAAGTAGCCATGGTTGTTGTCTGCCATGGTAGTGGCAGGCTGTATGTATAGGAGGACGGCTCCCAAGAGGCATTTATTTATAATGTTCATCTTCATATTTGTTTATGAGTTAACGTTACAGACAGTATATCAGATTAATGGCGGCCTTGGTTGGGCCGATGTAGTTGTAGTGTGACTTTTCAACGGGCTTGCCACACTCCCGACATCCGTACTTTTTGTAGTCGATATAGAGATAGCCCACGCCCACCGACAGCTCAAAGTTCCATCGGGGTGACATGACCCATTGGTAGCCATAAGACAAGCCTCCACCGGCGGCCCAGCCTTGATAACGGTTATCGCGCAACGATGGGAACAACCCGAAAGGCAGCTTTATGCCTCCTGCATTGAATTGTCCTCCCAACGCATGGATGCCGAAGAAGTGTCCGTTGAAGGTTTCGCACGTCCAGTATCGCAGTTCGGGTTGCACGAGCCAATGTTTCAACTTCTTGGTATCTGAGAATTGCCAAGGCTGCCACCCTCCACCTATAGAAAATGAGTGCTTGTCACCAGTTGCGACTTCTATCGCCAAGTTGGGGGTTGATGTGGCAAGATAGGGTATATTTGTCTTTATGGCTACTTTCTGCGCTCTGCTACAGAAAACAGCCAATACCAGTAAGACAGACACTATAAGTAATTTCTTTTGTTTCATCATCCGAATCAAGTTTTATTTGCACTTCTATTGAGAACTTGCCGGCTTATCCTTGTAACATGGTGGATGTCACCGGGTTTCCTTTTCGGCTGCAAATTTAAGAGAAAATCCAATACGAAGCAAGAAAAAGTTTCAAA
>OFSC01002182.1_pt1 | contig 10475 bp, 8 predicted proteins | sample 1543201 | NCBI WGS metagenome assembly OFSC01 (sample SAMN04209228, study PRJEB22552) | human gut metagenome | biome: gut; material: feces | host: Homo sapiens | place: USA: Oklahoma
TCATCTGACGAAAAATTTGACGACGCATCTGTCGCACAATCTTTGTGCGGTATTGACCTGCCATATTTTGTCCACGTGTCGAAAACAGATGATTCTGTTTCATGAACGCATTTTGAAAATTAGTGGCTTTTTGCAGAAACTGCTTGACATGACAGGCGAATTTGGGTATAATAAAAGTGTTGGAGAATTTTGCAAGAAGTTCCCCAAAAAAAGCATGCAATGAGATTGCTGCAAATTATCAGGAGGTAGTACCAATGGCATTGACTAACAACAAGAATGTGCTGCAGTGGGTCGACGAAATGGTCGCTCTGACAAAGCCGGCTAAGGTCGTATGGATCGACGGTTCTAAAGAACAGCTGGATGCACTGACAGAAGAAGTAACTTCTCTGCCGGAAGGCAATCATGACAAGATGTACAAGCTGAATCCGGACAAGCTGCCGGGCTGTCTGTATCATCGCACACTCCCGAACGACGTTGCTCGTGTAGAGGATCGTACCTTTATCTGCTCTAAGACAAAGGAAGGTGCAGGTCCGACCAACAACTGGATGGATCCGGAAGAAATGAAGGCAAAGCTCATTCCGCTGTATGACGGCGTAATGAAGGGCAGAACCATGTACGTGATCCCGTATTCTATGGGTCCGATCGGTTCTCCGCTGGCAAAGGTTGGCGTTGAGCTGACTGACTCCATCTATGTTGTTCTGAACATGAACATCATGACTCGTATGGGTGCAGATGCATTTAAGAATCTGGGTGACACCTCCAACGACTTCGTTCGTGGTCTGCACTCCAAGGCAGATGTTGATCCGGAAAAGCGTTATATCGTACAGTTCCCGGAAGAAAACACGATCTGGTCCATCAACTCCGCTTACGGCGGCAACGTTCTGCTGGGCAAGAAGTGCTTCGCTCTGCGTATCGCTTCCTTCCAGGGCAAGAACGAAGGCTGGATGGCTGAACACATGCTGATCCTGGGCGTTCAGAAGCCGAACGGCGAAACCAAGTATATCACTGCTGCTTTCCCGTCTGCTTGCGGTAAGACCAATCTGGCTATGCTGATCCCGCCGGAGGGCTATAAGAAGAATGGCTATAAGGTATTCACAGTCGGCGACGACATCGCCTGGATGAAGCCGGGCAAGGACGGCAGACTGTATGCAATCAATCCGGAGAATGGTTTCTTCGGTGTTGCTCCGGGTACCAATGACCACTCCAACCCGAACGCTCTGGCTTGCACCAAGTCTGACACGATCTTCACCAACGTTGCTCTGAACAATGCAGACAACACTGTTTGGTGGGAAAAGCTGGATAAGAATCCGCCGGTTGACGCAACTGAGTGGACTGGCAAGAAGGTAAATGGTCCGGAATTCATCGCTGAAGGCGGCAAGCTGGCTCACCCGAACTCCAGATTCACCTCTCCGGCAAAGAACTGCCCGTGCCTCTCTCCGGAATTCAACAATCCGGAAGGTGTACCGATCTCCGCAATCATCTTCGGCGGTCGTCGTGCATCTACCACTCCGCTGGTATATCAGTCCTTCGACTGGACACACGGCACCTATATGGGTTCTGCTGTTTCTTCTGAAACAACCGCAGCTGCTACCGGTGCAGTCGGCGTTCTGCGTCACGACCCGATGGCTATGAAGCCGTTCATCGGTTACAACGTAGGTGACTACTGGGCACACTGGCTGGAAATGGGCGAAAAGCTGGGCGACAAGGCTCCGAAGATCTTCAACGTAAACTGGTTCAAGACCGACGATGAAGGCAACTTCCTGTGGCCGGGCTTCGGCGACAACATGCGTGTTCTGGACTGGATCATCAAGCGTTGCGAAGGCACTGTAGACGCTGTTGAAACTCCGATCGGCTATGAGCCGAAGGCTGAGGACATCAACGTTGACGGTCTGGTTTACGAGGGCAAGCAGTTCACTTCCGATGACATCGCAGACCTGCTGAAGCTGGATATGGATAAGTGGGAATCTGAGATCACCGAGATGCGTAGATACTATGATGAAGACATCAAGGCTAAGGGCGGCAACATTCCGGCTGCTCTGTATGAACAGCTGGATAAGCTGGAAGACCGCATCAAGAAGGCTGCAAAGTAAGGAACATTTTTTCTGGCATAAAAAATAATTGCGTGATTGCATAAAAAGAGGACGTTTCCGTTTCGGCGGAAGCGTCCTTTTTGATTTCAGAGCATGTTCTTGTGCGGGTTGACCTGTACGGAAAAGTGCATCTGCCCTGCGGCAGTTTTCCAGTCGCTCTGTTCCATATCCTTGTAGCACTGGCTCCAAAGGCACGGCTCCACATCGAACACGTCTGCGTGGTGCTCGGAAACGGTTTCCCGAAATGCCGCCTGACACAGCTTTGTGATTTCCTGTGATGCCGCTTCAAAATCCCCATCGCCCTCTAGGAAAATGGCGGCGGTGACGTGGAATCCGTCCGGCAGTTTTTCCGCGGAAAGCTGTGTTTTGGCAGACGAAACAGCGTAGCTGCCGCTTTCTGTGGAGAACTGTTCCGGATAGTTGTCCCCGCGGAGCCAGCAGAGTCCGGAAACCGCATCTGGAGAAAGGGCAGCGGAGAGGTTCGTTTTGGTTGCGATGGCGGCGGAAAATCCGTCCTCTGTCATCAGGGGAACCAGTGCCGTGCCGGAAGCTGTGTCCCATTCCCGCAGAATGGTGAACAGATCGGTTTCCGGAAGCTGTCCGGCGTGTTCCGCCTGCCGCAGCTGTTCTACGGTTTTGATGGTGTCCTCCTGTGCAAGGGTGATGCCGTCGGCGGAACATGCCACCTTGCAGGCGGGGGACAGGCGGTACTGCTGCATCAGATCGTCCAGCTGTTCTCCAAATGCGGGATCTTCATAGGCGATCAGTTCCAGATGCCCCAGAAAAAGTGTTTTTCCTACCGGAACGGCGGCGTTGGCAACTGCCTGAGAAACGGAACTGCCCTTGCCGTAGGCAATCGCTTTTGATTCGTGAAAGTCGTGCAGCAGTACCGTCGGCGTGTCAGGAGATCGCAGTTCGATCGCCTGTAGATATGCCCTGTCCCGCACTTGGGTGGCGGCACAGCCGGTGCAGAGCAGCAGGACTGCCGCAGTCAATCCAGCCGGAAATGCAATGGTATATTTCATAGGAAACAGTTCCTCCTTTCGGGCGTTGCCAGCAGCAGAACCGGATCAGAACTCCCAGATACCGGAAACAGAAATTTTTGAAGCTGCCCCCGCAATGCCCAGCATAGACAACAGACAGAGGGTACTGGTGTAACGCAGCTTCGGAAAGCACAGCCTTAACAGATGTGCCGCCAGCACGGCGAACAGCGTGATCCGCAGCACGCAGAGCATGACGAATACCAAGATATAAAGGGCATCAGCACGCTGGGTGCTCAGGGGCTGGGAAACGGAAACAATGGCGAAAAACGGGTGGCTGGCTTTTGCCATGCGGCTGCCCAGCACTGCCATGCCCAGCACGGAAAGATAGCTGCCCAGCAGGAACTTTCCCACCCATACCGGCACAATGCTGCGGTAGGTTTTCTTCTCGGAAAAGTCCAGCAGCAGAAACAGCAGCGGCAGTTCGTCTGCGGTGGTCATGCTGCGGAAAAAGCCTTTCCAAATGGTATCGTTGGGGGAGAGTGCCAGATTCTGCGGTTCTGCCTGTGGAATGGCACCAATACACATGATCGCCAGCGTAATCAGCAGGATTCCCAGAATCATGGTGCTGCTGCGGGCAATGGTCTGGATCCCCAGCGATACGGTGTACAGACATACCAGTGCGATCAGTGCCGCCGCCAGAAACTTTTCCGAAAAGGGCAGGGAAATTTCCTGTGAGGTCTGCTGTAACTGGACAAAGGAAGTCCCGCCGCGAAACAGCAGATAGACAATAAAGCACAGGGGCAGAATGCGGTGCCTGCGTGCACATTCGCCAAAACAGAACCCTGTCCGATAGAGCAGCAGTATGGGAATACAGAGCAGCAGCTGTACCGCGGTGGCAATGGCAGCCCCGAAGATGCCTTCAATGGTGAACGGCTCGGTGCGGCAGAGCAGGGGAAAGGCGGCACTGCCCAGCAGAACCGCAAAGATCTGGTTGGAACGGAGTTTATTCATGGTATTCCTCCACGGTGAAACTGCCGGACTGCATCTTGCGGAAGCTGACCCGCGTCAGGGTATCCCGAAAGCCCTTTTTGTACAGCGGGGCAATGGGTGCTGTGATCGGGAAGCCGAAGCTTTCGCCGGCACAGAGATTGAACAGCACGGCTGCTCCCAGCAGACTGATGCCGAACAGCCCCCAGAATCCTGCAATCAGCAGAAACGCCAGCCGCAGCAGGGTGATGCTCTGTGCCAGATCAGGCACGACGAAGCCGGCAATGACGGCAATGGCGGTGACGGTGAGCATGGGGGTGCTGATCAGTCCGGAGGCAACTGCCGCGTCCCCGATGATCAGTCCGGCGACAATGCTCACGGCACCGCCTACGGCTTTGGGCAGCCGCAGACCGGCTTCCCGTATGATCTCGTATACCAGCAGCACACCGATTGCTTCGGCAGTCAGGGAAATGGGGGCGTTTTCCTCGGCATCTGCCAGAATCAGCAGCAGGGTGCGGTTCAGCAGTTCGGGGTGGTGCAGGGCAATCGCCACATACAACGCCGGCAGCAGCACTGCCACCAGAAAGGCGGCGTACTTGATCCAGCGAATCAGCGTGGCATAGGCAGGACGATAGCAGTAGTCGTCCATAGTCTGGAAGCTTTCGCAGAACAGCTTGGGAATCACCAGTGCGAAAGGCGTGCCGTCGATCAGCAGCCCGACGCGTCCCTCCAGCAGCTTGGCACAGAGCACGTCCGGTCGCTGGGTAGTGCCCACAGTGTCGAACAGACAGCCGCGGCGGTTCTCCAGAAAGGGCTGGAGGTAGCCGGAAGAGAGTATGGACTCCAGTTCCATTTCGTCCAGCCGTGCCTTGATCTGTGCGATCAGGGATTGGGGCACGCGGTCTGCCATGTAGCAAAGGCAAAGGTCTGTCTGGCTTTTGGAACCTTTGACAAACAGTTCCAGTTTCAGCTGCGGGGTTTTCATGCGGCGGCGAAGCAGGGACATATTCACGCGGACAACTTCAATGAAGCCGTCCTTTGCTCCCATGACGTTGTCCTCGCCGGAGGGCTCGCTGACGGAACGCTTGTCGTAGCCCTGTATCCCGAATACCAGTGCAGAATCGGCTCCGTCCAGCACCAGCACGGCAAAGCCGGAGTTCAGAAACCGGAACAGGTCAGCATAAGTGCTTGCCTCTGCACGGTCGATAGAATACAGCTGGTGATTCCGGATAAAGGCGAAAACATTTGCCGCAGTGGGGCATTCCAGCCGGATCGCGGTGATGGGCTTGAGGATCAGTTCCGTCATAGTGGACGTAGACAGCATGCCCTCACAGCAGAGCAAAGCGGCAGGCAGCCCGCTGAGGACAAATTCGTTGACCAGCAGGTCTGACGAACCCTCTGCAATGGTGCGGATCTTGCTGAGGTTGACAGAAAGCTGCGGCGAAATGGTCTGTTGTAATAAAATCTCTGTGTGGTTTTGTTGCATAGGGCAACCTCCCGAATGGATTTACGGCAGGACTGCCGTTCTGTTTTCAGTATGCCGCTTTCTCAAAAAAAGATGCAAAATGGATTGCTTTTTTTCCGGAGATGTGCTATAATGAAGTGGATATTTTGTCGAAGAAAGGACGCTTTTATGAAACAACACATTTGGATATACGGGAAAAGGCTGGCGGCAGTACTCACTGGTATCGCCTGCCTTTGTGCGGCGGCTGGCTGCTCCAAGACCAACGAGATCAACGACAGTGCGGCAGTTCCGGCAAACGCACCGGTTTCGGACAGCTCCGCAGACAGCGGTGAAACGCCGTCCGACGACAGCACCGCAGACTCCACCGCAGAAGCCGGCGGCGACACTTCCATTCACGTGGTCGCGGTGGGGGACAATCTGGTACAGCAGTGCGTGTATCAGAGTGCACAGGCACACTCCAATGACGGGACAAGCTATAATTTCGATTATTGCTATGACAACATCAAGCCGCTAATCAACGGTGACCTGAATATCATCAATCAGGAAACGCTGATCTGCGGCGACGGCTTCGAGGTGTCCGGCTCCAATTTCAACTTCAATTCGCCGGTGGAAGTGGGAGATGCCGTGGTGGGCATGGGCTTCAATGTTATCACCATGTGCAACAACCACCTGCTGGACAAGGGTGAAAGCGGACTGAACGGCTGCCTGAACTACTGGGATCAGAAGATGCAGCAGTATCCGGACATTCTGGCATGCGGAGTCTATCGGGACTATGTGGACATGCAGCAGCATATCCGCACCAAGGAATTCAACGGAAAAACAGTGGCATTTCTTAGCTACACCGAGAATACCAATGGCTATTCGCTGCCGGACAACTCTGAACTGGAGATCGTGTACACCTCACAGGAGGACATTATCCAGCAGCAGATCGCCGCAGCCAAGGAAATTGCGGACGTGGTAGTGGTGACCTGTCACTGGGGCGTGGAGGATACCTACAACGTTACCGACGGCGTAAAAGCACTGGCACAGAAAATCATTGACTGGGGCGGCGATGTGATTATCGGCACCCACCCGCATGTGGCACAGACAATGGAATATCTGACCCGTCCGGACGGTACGCAGGGCTTTGTGTTCTATTCGCTGGGGAATTTCATTTCTGCCCAGACGGACAACATGAACCTGATCGGGGAACTGGCAGACTTCAACATTGTGGCGAAAGAGGACGGCTCTGTGACCATTGAAGATGTCAAGGTTTCGCCGGTGATCACCCAGTTTGACGACGGGCGGGAATCCAATCTGCGGCTGTATCCTTACAGCATGTATACGGATGAACTGGCTGCCCAGCATGGACTGCCCTATTGTTCGTCCAGTACAGGTCCGTCCTATCAGGTGTGGAGCATGGAGAAGATTCGGGAACTGTTCGACACATCTGTGCCGGAGCAGTTCCGGAATTACAATTGATAGGGAGAGGGGAATCTTATGAGAATCATCTGGAAAGGCAAATTTGATGGCAACGAGGAGAGTTTGCCTCACGGAGAGCACAAACCTAATGCAGTGAAATTCCAGGAAATTGACGACATCAAAAAATTGGGGTTGGTTTTGAATTTGCTTTCTGTGCCGCTTATGATCGTGACGTATGCCATTGTGCTGCTCCGCGGCGGCTTTGATGTGATACTGGAACACTTTTGGATATACTGGGCGGGAATTCTGGCGGCAATTGCCTGCCTGATTCCCCATGAGTTTATCCACGCCATGTGCTTCCGCAAAAAAAGAAAAGAACTCGCATTTCACTTGTACTATGCGACAACGCACCACACGAAGATGAATCATAAAAAACAGCGTCAGTTTCCTGACGCTGTTTTTGTTTTTTCAGATGCAGTTCACGCTTTCCGAATTCCCGGAGTCAAAAGCTTTTTATCCTTATGCTTAATCATTTCCATCATCACAAGAGCCATAATCACCGAGCAGATGTCTGCGATCGGCTGGGCGAAAATCAGACCGTCCAGTCCGACCAACGCATTGGCGATAAACAGCACCGGCAGGAAAACAAACCCCTGACGGCTGACGGAAAGAATCAACGATGCCAGACCGTGTCCCATTCCTTGGAATGCGTTATTATTGACAAAGATAATGCCGAGGAACGGTCCGGAAACCATCAGTGCCCGCAGCATTTTCACGGCATAACCCTGCTGGGCAGTGACATCTGCCACAGAACCGGAAGAACCGGCTGTCATGAAAATGCTGATGATCGGTTCAGTAAACAGGAAATACAGTGCCGTCATTACCGTGCCGATGACCAGTGTGCAAGCCATGCTGAACCGCACGACTTTTGTCATCTTCGCGAAATTCCGTGCCCCGTAGTGGAAGCCGACCAGTGGCTGGATACCGATACCAATGCCCAGTTGGAGGAACACTACCAGCATGTTGGCTTTCATGGCAATACCCATGCCGCCGGTGGCGAGAACGTCGATGTTGTTCAGCAGGCGATTCAGTACCAGATTGGAAAGGCTCATCAGCACGTTGGTGAAAAACATGGGAATGCCAATGGAGAACACGCCGGTGAAAATGCCGCCTTTCATGGCGAAGTGCTTGGGGTTTGCCGTCAGCATGGTGTGGCTGACTTTCAGGTAAATGAAGTAGAACAGCATCGCAACCGTGTTGCCGATACTGGTGGCAATGGCTGCACCTTTGACACCCATGCCCATTGCCAGAATCATAATGGGATCCAGAATGATGTTGGTCACAGCACCGATCATCATGCCGAACATGGAGATCTTTGCGGCACCCTCGCCCTTGACCAGATTGCTCATGGCACTGCTCAGCACAGTGGGAATGGCACCGATGCCGATGTAGAACAGATAGTCGCGGGTGTACTGTTCCAGATTCTGATAGTTGCTGACCAGACGGTCATAGGCTTCGCCGGAAATATCCTTGGAAATATTGGCGATGTTGGAAGCGGCATCGGCTCCTACCAGCGGCAGGATCCAGCTGACACCCAGTGTCAGGGCAAATGTTGCCAGCAATCCCACCACAACGGCACCCCAGAAGCTGAAGCTGCTGATCTTTTTCACGCGGTCGTACTCTCTCGCTCCCAGCGAACGGGAGATAAAGGCACAGCCGCCGATGCCGAACAAATTTCCGAATGCCATGAGGATCATAAACACCGGTGTCGCCATGGAAACCGCGTTCATCTGGTAGGGATCGTGGGTCTGTCCCACGAAAACCGTGTCCACCATGTTGTACAGCACAGTGACCAGCATGCTCAGGACAGAGGGGATCGCCAGCATTGCCACTGCCCTGGGGACAGAGTCAATTTCAAAAACGGAGAGTTTCTTTTCTTTTACCTGCATATATGGACTTCCTTTCTGGAATATATTTTTGTTGCTGCCGCGTGTCTGCGGCGAAAAACGAGGCAGGAATGCATCTGCATTCTGCCTCGTTGTAAGAGCCTGTGTTGCTGCTATATGTTTATACGTTAAACCGGAACAGCACAATGTCGCCGTCCTGCATGACATAGTCCTTGCCTTCCAGACGAACCAGTCCTTTTTCCTTGGCAGCCGCCATAGAACCACATGCCATGAGATCATCATAGGAAACGACTTCCGCACGGATAAAGCCCTTTTCGAAATCCGTGTGGATTTTTCCGGCAGCCTGCGGAGCCTTTGTGCCCTTGGTAATGGTCCACGCACGGACTTCCTGCTTGCCGGCAGTGAGGTAGGAGATCAGTCCCAGTAGGGAATAGCCCTCCCGAATGATACGGTTCAGACCAGATTCTTCCAGCCCCAGATCTTCCAGAAACATTGCCTTGTCGTCTGCTTCCATGTCGGCAATGTCTTCTTCGATCTTGGCACAGATCGGCAGCACTGCGGCATGTTCGGCTTCGGCAATTGCCTTGACTTCCTGATAATGTTCGTTCTTGTCCACACCGTTGCGGAAATCTTCTTCGCTCATGTTGGCAGCGTAGATGACCGGCTTTGCGGACAGCAGGGGCATGTCGTGGATCCAACTCAACTCGTCCTCGGTGAAATCAAAACCGCGGGCAGACTTGCCTTCTTCCAGATGTGCCTGCAAACGCTCCAGAAAGTCCACCTGTACCTGTAATTTCTTGTCACCCTTGAGGGCTTTCTTGGTGCGGTCAATGCGGCGTGCTACCATTTCCATATCGGAGAAGATCAGTTCCAGATTGATGGTTTCGATGTCGGAAGCCGGATTGATTCTGCCGTCTACGTGAATGATGTTGTCGTCCTCAAAGCAGCGAACCACGTGTACAATGGCATCGACTTCGCGGATGTCGCCCAGAAACTTGTTGCCCAGACCTTCGCCTTTGGAGGCACCCTTTACCAGACCGGCAATGTCCACAAATTCCAGCGTTGCCGGTGTGAACTTGTCTGGTTCATACATTTCTGCCAGTTTGTCCAGACGAGCGTCCGGCACAGAAACGATACCCACATTTTTTTCAATGGTGCAGAACGGATAGTTTGCGGATTCTGCTCCGGCATTTGTCAGAGCATTGAACAGCGTGCTTTTTCCCACATTGGGCAGCCCGACCATACCTAATTTCATTGTTACAGTTCCACCTTTTTTTCAAAATTATCCGGCATTTGCCGGCAGTTGACATACACTCATTCTTATAGTTTAGCATACAACGCCGGATTTGTCAAGAAAGCAATTTTCAAATTCGGAAAACTTAGAGCTTGTGTTCATAGCGAAAAAGTGATATAATAGGAGACATGAAAAAAGAGTATGAAGCAACAAATTACGAAAGTGATTTGACAGACGAGCAAGGGGAAGCAATTAAAAAAATTTTTCTTGGATCAAAATGAACTAAGAGGCGACATTAATACTGTTGCAGATATCGTAAGACAAAGAAAAAAAGGAGTTAACTCGCCATGAAAAAATTAAAGTGTGTTTTTATCATTATATTTCTAATCATAGCATTTACAACCGTTG
>OFSC01002195.1_pt1 | contig 10398 bp, 11 predicted proteins | sample 1543201 | NCBI WGS metagenome assembly OFSC01 (sample SAMN04209228, study PRJEB22552) | human gut metagenome | biome: gut; material: feces | host: Homo sapiens | place: USA: Oklahoma
TAAAAAAGCCCTTCCAATCCCTGCAAAGGGACCGAAGGACTTCGGCGGTACCACCCTGATTAGCAGTACCTCCATAAACAGCTGCCTCACGGACAGTCTGTATTTATACTGCTCTCTCCTGTTTCTTTAACGCAGAAATACGCCGTACTTCAATTGCACGGAGCTCTGAGGCCGGTTCCACGGTTCGCGCACAAAATCCTCACACCACCGCCTGACAGCTGAACAGGCTTCGGGATTTCTCTCTGAGATTGCTCTGCGTGTACTATTCTCTTCTTCGCCGTTTTCTGTTTTCAGTTGTGTTTCCACGAACTTTTACTCATTGTATGCGAAAAAATCTCCTGTGTCAAGCCTCCTGAACGGAAAACCCGGAACAAATCCCGCACTTTTATGGCTGCCCCGTAAAAATCTGACAGAATTTTCTGGGCAGACAGCATTTTTACCTTTTCAGACAGTAATCCTGATCTCTCTTCCGGTACGGTTGTATTTATAGTATCTGACGCCGGCTGCATCCAGAATACGCTTGGACGCGATCACGGACGGAGTATTTTCATATTTGTCACAGTCATATACAATGGTTTTGATCCCGGACTGAATAATGGCCTTGGCGCACTCATTACACGGGAAAAGAGTTACATACAATTTGCTTCCTTCCAGACTTCCCCCTCTGTAATTTAAAATGGCATTTAACTCGCTGTGGGTGGAATAGAAATATTTTGCATTGTACGGATCGTCCAGTTCATGTTCCTTGCCCCATGGAAATTCATCATCGGAGCATCCCTTTGGGAAGCCATTGTAGCCCATGGAAAGGATCTTGTTATCCTGGCTTACGATGCATGCCCCCACCTGGGTGCTTGGGTCTTTGGAACGTCTGCCGGAAAGAGTGGCAACTCCCATAAAATATTCATCCCATGTAATATAATCAACACGTTTATCTGACATTGTATTTCTCCTTCTTGCATCAATTTCAACTATGATACCGGATTGCTGCGTGCTTCGCACTCTCGCAATTCTTAAAAATATTTATAATTATCATATAATAGACGACCTTAAAATGCAAGAAGGAGCAGCCGGATCAGCTGCTCCTGTGTATAGAATTACTGCTATTCCTGCATTACACTGCAGGTAATGTAACGACCGCTATTTATGCCTTAGCCACATTCTTGGTCACGATCACGTCTGCATCCAGACCTACTATTCCCTTGATCACAACGGTACCTGCTTTCACAGGCGCTTTCAGGCGGCATTTTTTGATCTCATCCATTGCATCGAAAATACGCGCCTTGGGGATCGGGGCAGTAAGGCGTACACTGGCAAGAGGCAGTTCTCCTCCTTCTACCAGTACGGAGGTTGCAATGTTTCTCTTCGGATCTGTCAGCTCCTGTTTTACATACTCTGCTCCTCTTTTGCAGGTGGCGCCCTCTAATGAATGGATCACTACGGACTGATCTGCCTGTATCTCATAATCTGCGCTTATTTCACAGCCATTTGGACAAATGATGCATGTAAATTCTCTTGTCATTCTACCTTCACCTCCAGATCTCCTTTATTTTCCAGTTTTTCTGCTTTTAAATCTATATGGATCATCTCTGCCGGAAGGGCTTTTTTCATCTTTTTGCGGGCAATTTCTTTTCCATTCTGGCTTACAACTAAAGCACAATCCTTAAATGGCCGGTTCACACGCAGGGACAGACAACAGTCTTCTGTTCCGGAGATCCTCTGTGGAACCGTATGATTGATATTTTTATCAGTCTTTACCTGGATCTCACATGCAGGCAGTTTTCCCTCTTTGATATACCGGGCTGCGGAGTCTGCCAGCTTTTCTGCTTCCATGGATACAAAATCCACCAGATCGTGCACATGAAGGACATTTCCTGCTGCGAAAATTCCCGGCCGGTCCGTCTGGAAATATTCATCTACTGTAGCGCCTTTTGTCCTTGCATCCAGTGTTACTCCTGCATCCAGGGAAAGCTCATTTTCCGGGATCAGACCAACAGATAAGATCAGTGTATCACAGCTGTATTCCTCTTCCGTTCCCGGGATTGGCTTCATATGTTCATCTACTTTTGAAACAGTTACGCCAGTCAGACGCTTATCTCCGTGGATCTCTGTCACTGTATGGCTTAAATACAATGGGATATTGTAATCATTTAAGCACTGCTCAATATTCCTTGGAAGGCCGCTTGGATATGGCTGGATCTCAAAAACTGCCTTTACATGGGCACCTTCCAAGGTCAGTCTGCGGGCCATGATCATTCCAATATCACCGGAACCTAAGATCACCACTTCTTTTGCAGGCATACGGTTATAAAGGTTCATATATGCCTGGGCAACTCCTGCTGTAAACACGCCAGTTGGCCGCTCTCCTGGTATGCCAAGTGCCCCTCTGGTGCGCTCCCGACATCCCATTGCAAGGATCACAGCTTTGGCTTTCCACTGTTTCAGACCATCAGGAGTGGCTGCTGTAATCACTTTATCCTCTGAAATCTCCAGAACAGTTGCATCAGTAAGATAACGGATCTTCTTTTCGTTTGCCAGGTCAATGAATTTCTGGGCATATTCCGGTCCGCTGAGTGTAGTTTTAAAACGGGCCAGTCCAAAACCATCATGGATACACTGACGTAAAATGCCGCCTAACTGTTTTTCACGTTCCAGGATCAGAATATCTGTGATCCCGTTTTCATACAGGCGTACAGCCGCTGCCAGACCTGCCGGGCCGCCACCTACGATCACTGCATCTGCCTGTTCTATTTCCCACATTTCTGTTTTATGTTTCATGTTCACAGTCACACCTCCCGTACCTTTCCAAATAAGACATTAGAACCTTCCCGCTCATACTGCACTTCTGTCTCTTTTTTGCCAAGTTCCTGTTCGATCAGCTGTTCAATACGCATCTGGCAGTAACCGCCCTGACACCGTCCCATCATGGATCGGGTCCTGTATTTCACACCTGTCATGGTATCTACGCCTAACGGATTGTGGATTGCCTGAAGGATCTCTGCTTTTGTCACCTTTTCGCAGCGGCAGATCACTTCGCCGTAATCCGGGTTCTCTTTGATCAGTTCTGCCTGCTCTTCTTTGGTGCACTGGGCGAAATGGCGGATTCCTTTTCTCATCGGGTTGAAATCCGGATTTTCCTCTAATGTTTCTCTTTCTTTCATCAGTTCAATGGCATATCTGGCAATAGGCACTGCTGCTGTCAGTCCCGGTGACTCGATACCTACCAGATTTAAGGCATGAGGCGCAATCTCATCTTTGATCTCGATCTTAAAGTCCTGGATCACACCCTTTTCATCTACCCATTTTGGCAGGATGCCGGAATAGTTGCGGATATAATCTGCCTTATGGATACACGGCCACAGGTCAGAAGCACTTTCTGCCAGATAATCCATATTTTTCTGTGGCACTCCGTAATAAGTAAAATCTGTTACCATATCTGCGTTAGGGCCGATGATCACATTTCCGTCTGTGGTATTTGTCACATGAATTCCCATATAGGTGTTGCTTGGAACCGGATAAACAGGCATAGGAAGAAGCGGTCCGGTGCGCTTATCCAGGATAATATAATCTCCCTTGGAACCGATGATGCGGTAGCCGGTGATGCCCAACATATCAGAGATCTTGCCGCATCCAAGGCCTGCGCAGTTTACTACCCAACGGGTCTTAAAGTTTCCCTTGGTTGTGGTTATTTCATAAGTATCATCATCTTCTCTCCGGATTGCAGTCACTTCACAGCCAAAATGATACTCCACACCGTTTGCATGGGCATTTTCTGCCAGTGCAATGGTATAGCCAAAAGGATCTACGATACCGCTGTTATGGGAAAACATGGCAAACTTTCCTACTACTGCAGGAACCAGCTCATGAAGGCGCTTTTCGTCGATCAGTTCCAGCCCGGTGGCACCATTGCCTTTTCCCTGCTCCATGGTACGCTTTAAGGTCTCCATATCTTCCTCGGTATTTCCTACCAGCACCTTACCGCAGCGGATAAAATGGAAATCCAGCTCTTTTGCCAGATCTCCCATCATCTTATTTCCTTCTACACAAAGTTTTGCCTTTAAGCTTCCTCTGTCATAGGCGAAACCACCGTGGACAACACCGGAATTTCGACCGCTGGTCTCATTGCATACGTCCAGATTTTTCTCCAGCACACCGATCTTTAAACGGTACCGGGACATTTCTCTGGCCATGGCACTTCCCACTACGCCACCACCGATGATCAGAACATCATACATCTCCTTCATTTTCCTGCCTCCTGTGTTCAGCATTTTATTTTGCTTTAAATTCATCCCATGAATATATTTTATATTTATCATATATGACAATATAAGTCAATGTATTTCTGATTTTCTTTGTAAATTTATAGGATAAATTCAATCTATAGTCAACAAATGGATCTCTGATACGTTCTCAGTATATATTGCAGCAAAAAAGCAGCCATTACCCATTTTTGAGTAAGGCTGCTTCTTGCTGATATTTTCGCTGAATTTTACTCTTAAAGATAAATTTGGCAGATCACAGATATTATTCTGTAACCAGAGCTGCTGCTACATCTTTGCCCTTTGCACCGTCTTTGATGATGAACAGTTCGTTGGTATCAAAACCAGCGTCCTTCATAACAGCGATCGCGGTCTTTGCACACTTGTTACCGCTGTAGCAGAGAATGTATACAGGCTTGGAAGAATCCATGGTCTGTGCCAGTTCGTACATTGCCTTCTGTGCATCTGCGCTCTCAAAATCTTTTAATCCGCACTGCAGGGATCCCTTTAAATGTCCCTGTGCATAGGTGTCATCATCACGTACATCTAAGAACTGAACGTCATCGCTGCCTACTGCTGCAACTGCGTCTTTGCCATCTACATACTGCCAGTCAATGTCTTCTTCTGTACGGTTTCCGCCGAAAGTTACCTCTGCTGCAGCCTCAGACTCTTCTGCCTTTGCCTCTGCTGCTGTGGTTTCAGCTGCTGTAGTCTCAGCTGCAGTTGTTGCTGCTGTGGTCTGTGTAGATGCAGAATTGCCACATCCGGTTGACATAACGACTGCTGCCGCTGCTGCTAAAAATAAAACTCTCCACTGTTTCTTCATAATAAAGTTCCTCCTTGTGAATAAAAAAATATATTTATTTATAGTTTAAAACCGGTTCCAGATGTTCTCGATCCGGCTTAAAAACTCATCAGAAAGATATGCTTCCAGCTTATCAAAGGTGGACTGGTTGAATATCTCTTTATCCGGCTGCTGATACTGTACCCATGCCATAGCGCACCAGGTGATGCCCCGCAGGCAGGTGACCGGAATATAAATATAGGTCCGCTCCTTTAAGCCTGTAGTATCAAAACGGCCGTTTACTTTTTCTATATATGTATCTAAAAAGGCATCTATCCGATCCTGATCCAGGATCACATCTGTTTTCCAGAAGGTAGTCGTAGGCGCCAGAAAATGTCCCAGATCCTGGGCGGGATCTCCATACAATGGCTTTTCCCAGTCTACCAGATATGCTTTTTTTTCATTGTCTTTTATGCAGTCACCCGTTTTTTCACCAACACTATTCTCATTGATCCTTCTGCCATCAACATTCCTGTCATTAACAAGAAAATTGGTAGAATTTAACTCTGTGTTGATACAGCAGTGATAGGGAATATCCGTTTCTAAATTTTCCACTGCCTTCCAGCCCTGGTCTAACAGGCTGCGTATCCTGCGTTTTTTCTGCTCATCCCCCAATTCTGACTCCATATAGGTCTTTACCATGGCTTCACACTCTTCCAGTATGGCTTTTAAAGGTTCTTTTGGCTGGATCAGCGAATGGGTTTCCGGCATTTTTACACTGTGTATATCTGCCAGACAGCCTGCGGCAGAAAACAGTTCTGTTTTATAATCCAGACTATGTCCTGGCAGAAATTCCATGACCATAACACCATAGGGAAGATTTTTGCAGCTTCCGTCTGCATAAATAGCTTTTGGCGTACGCCCGGAGTTTTCCAACAGCTTCAATGCCCTGTATTCATATAGGATCTGGTCTTTTAAATGCATCTGGCTGCCAAAATTGATCCGCAGCACCAGCTTCTGTCCCGTTATGGGATGAGTAAAGGTATAATTGCGGTTGTATTCTCCCTGGGCAAGCATGGTATAGGTTTCTGTCACTTGTCCAGACAGCCCCAGGCTTTCCCGGTACTCTTTTGTTTGAATGTATTCTTTTAATCCTTTCGTCCGTTCCATGACCTGCGGCTCACCTACCTTACATCCCGGTATAACCGGTCGATCTTTTCTATTGGAACATGATCCCGGTACATTTTTCTTAACCGGTTCATTTTCCACATTAATTTTAATTTGGGTATCGTACCTTTTGGGAAGCGGCGATCCGATGTATAGATCCGCTTTTTCGCCATTCCCAGCCGGACTCCCATTTCTTTTAATGTCAATGAAAACTGGTAATCTTCCATAACCGGGATCACCGGAAATTTTCCTGCCTGTAAAAACAGCTTCCTGTCAATAAAGATCCCCTGATCCCCAAACATCACCTTTCGATCCTTGATCCTGTGATTGGAAATGACCCGGCAGGTAAACATAAAGAAATTCCCGGAATGAAAGGCGATCCCAAAACAGCCCGCGCTGTGGTCTTTCATCACCCGGCGGATCTCTTCTAATGGTCTTGAGGGCAGTTCACTGTCACAGTGAAGGAAAAACAGGATATCTCCATGGCTTTCCTCTGCTCCCAGATTCATCTGATTGGCCCGCCCTTTTTCAGAACGGAGCAGTTTAAAATCCGGTCCGATCATTTCCGGCGTCCCGTCTGTGCTTCCTCCGTCTACAAAAAGGATCTCACAGCGGGAGCGGTAGGGATACAGCTGCTTTTTCATAGCTTCTATGGTCTTTGCCTCGTTATAGACCGGGATGATCACAGATATTTTTACATTTGCTGCCAGATACCGGCCTGTATGGCTGTTCTGAAGTCTCCTGTCCTGACGCATCCGCTGTCTGTAACATTGAAGGTCCTCCGGCGTATCCATATCCTGATGTTTCGTTGTAAATCCAACATTTATTCCTGCATCTGAAAGTTCTTTTAAAGTATCTTCAAACACATGGCTGTGACCATATTGCTTTAAGCCAAAGGCCTCAGGTATGGGCCGCTTCATACCAACCAGATAATAGCCGCCGTCTGCCGTTCTTCCAAAAACAGCGTCTTTTTCTTTCAATACCTGAAAAGCCTTTTCCAGATCCGGGCTGCTGACTTCTGGAATATCTGTCCCCATAAGAAGGCAAACGTCATATCCCAGCCCCAGAACATATTCCAGACTGTGATACATCCTCTGCCCCAGGGACTCTCCTGCCTGTGGAAAATATTCTTTCTGCTTCCCAAGGATATCCTTAAGTTCCTTCACATCCCCGTCTTCAGGTGCATAGCACACAAAACAATCTGCTTTTACTTTTCTGCACTGTTCACTGATATCTTTCAGAAAACAGGTATGAAGCTTTGCGCACTGCTTTGGTGAAAAATAGGGCATCAACCGGGTTTTTGTCTTTCCCGGTACCGGAATCCTTGTAAAAAGGATCAGCGCCTGTTTCATTTACACCAGCTCCTCTAAAATAGACAGCACATCCAGAACAATCTGCGGACAGAGATCAAACATAAGGCCTTTTTCCAGCACCTTATCCATTTCCCCCGGTTTTGAAATATCATGTCCCAGGATCTCACGGCACATATCGGAAGGATATTTTTCCAGAAAACGCTTCTTAAATTCAGCCACTTTTCCTGCCATGATGCCTTTCTGATCACCATCATTTTCCTCGCTGTGTCCAAATGCCATTCCAAGGACCATTAACGCGCCGGTCACAGCGCCGCAGGTCTCCCCGCACATCATTCCGCCTCCGAAACAGGCTGACATTTTCCTTGCCTGTTCTTTGGTCATTCCCATTTTTTCTGCACATGCGCCGGTCACTACCTGAGAACAGTCAATACCGGCCATAAACAACTGACAGACTTCTTCTTTTGTCATGTTCTTATCCTCTTTTCTTTTTCATATGTTCCATATAAATACTGCGCATCATAAAGATCAGCGCTGACAGGGCAAAGATAATGAGAAGCCCTGTAACAAATAACTTTGCTCCGCCGGTCAACATGCCGCCTACATAAGAATAAACAATGGTTGCAGGCAGCTGTCCAATTCCCGTTGCAATAAAGAAGGAGGAAAAGGACATAGATGTAAGTCCTGCTGCGTAGCTTACAATATCAAAAGATACAAAAGGCAGCAGACGGCAGATCAGAATCGTATTTTTTCCGTATTTTTCAAAAAATGTATCGATCTGTGCCAGACCGGAACGGCTGGTCAGCTTTTCAGCCACATCACGACCTAAGATCCTTGCAATGTAGAAACAGATTGCTGCGCCTGCCATAGCACTGGACCAGGATAAAATAGCTCCCTTCCACCAGCCAAATAAGTTTGCATTGGCAAAGGTAATAAGAAATGCAGGCAATGGCGCGATAATGGACTGCAGGATCATTAACAGAAAAGATAATGCCGCTGCATAGGCTCCATAGGACGCTACAAAATCGCGAAGCACGGTAAAATCACCGGTTGCAAACATGGCAAAAACACGATTCATGCCCTGGTGTACGGACGGTACTGCCATGTATACAGCTATAGCTGCTACCACGCAAACGATCAGGATCACCTTTTCGATCCATTTATTTTTATTCTTCTTCATACTTTCTCCCTCTTCTATCTTCCTGCACGAACCCGGTTCCACAGAGAATGCCTTACATCCGGCACTTCTTCTCTTCCAAGGATCTGTACCAGCAGATGTTTTATATTTTTTCCGCCGGCTCTTGTGAGATTTCCGGCACAGGAGGCACAATACACGCTTGTATTCTGTATACTGCCTGCTGACTTTGCCATTTGACCTGCAAGTTCCGGTTCTTTCAATGCTGCGCAGCCTCCAAGGCCGCAGCAATTTGCGCTGGAAAGGATCTTCGGTTCTGCTGTCAGAAATGACCGTATCTGTTTTAAAAGTTCTCTCTTTTCACGTTCCGGACATGGAAGGAAAATATTCTGCTCTTCCATGATCCTGTTTCCCAGCCCCAGTTCCTGTAATTTTTCGTAAATACTGATCACCGGAACAGAAAGTTTGTCTTTCAAAAAAGCATAACAGTTTGGACAGACCATAACCACTTCTCTTACCCCCGCTTCCAGGAGCTTTTTATTTAAGCGTTCCAGGATCACTGTTTCTTTTTCTTCCAGTCCCAGCTCCGCTATCGGCTTCCCACAGCAGTCAAATACAGAAAATGCATCTGCTTTTTCTGCCAGCAGTTTCCCCAGATAACGGGTAGTCTCCGGATAAAAAGAAGGAAAGTTACAGCCGAAAAACAATGCTGTTTTTCCCGTTCCTGTGTATCTGCGGAATTTATAATCTTCTTTCTCCCACAGGAGCATCCCATAACCCTTTTCAGGTATCCTGCCGCCTGCTTCTTTTACCCGGTGTCTTCGGATTTGGAGTACTATTTCCCGTCCATCAATCCCCTGGGGACAGACTTTGGAACATTTTCCACAGAGGAAACAGTGATATGCCATCTTGGAAAGTTTTTCTGTATCTCCGATGGTTAGGTCATATTTCTTTAAAAACTCACAGTTTTCTGTGCATACGCCGCAGTGGGTACAGCCTGTGACCGACTCTTTCATCACATCTCATCTCCATTTTTCAGATCCGTTTTTTCCTGTTCTGCAAGGACTTTTTTCTTTAACAGGACACCTGCTGTTGTTACTGCCACCGCTAATATAGCGGCCCCAAGGAAACAGGCTTTTCTTATACTTGGATCTGCCAGACCTGCTGTTCCAAATGTATACATGGCAGTTCCCGGAAGCATAAAAAGAAAAGTTCCAACCGCATAGGTTTTAAGTGGCATGTCTGTTACCCCATAGGCAAAGTTTTGCAGATTATAGGGAAACAAAGGAACCAGCCGGGTGATCATCAGGATCCAGATCTGTTTTTTCCCTGTTTCATCAAACAGTAAGCGGCGCAGATATGGATTTTTTCTGGCAGCTGCCCCTACTGTATCTTTCAGAAAATATCTGCCTAAGAGAAAAGCTGCAACTGCTCCCAAAGTAGCTGCAACTGTACAGCAGATCGTCCCCAACACCGGACCAAACAGCAGTCCCGCAAGGATTGCAAAACTGATCCCCGGCAAAGCGAAAGCTACACTTCCCACTGCGGTAACCACCAGATATATGAAAATGGCAGCAGGCAGATTTTCTACTGTTATATGCTGTAATGCCTGGGTAAGATCCCCATTTAACAGCCGCCCGGACCAGCCAGAATATTTTCCAACCAGAAACAGTAAGGTCATTCCCACTGCAAATACACATATTTTTCTTTTACCTGAGTTTTGTTTCTGCACTGTATTTCTCCTGT
>OFSC01002201.1_pt1 | contig 10364 bp, 9 predicted proteins | sample 1543201 | NCBI WGS metagenome assembly OFSC01 (sample SAMN04209228, study PRJEB22552) | human gut metagenome | biome: gut; material: feces | host: Homo sapiens | place: USA: Oklahoma
CGCTATTGTTAAGCTCGGGTGCTGTTTGCACAGCAAAACACCGTAAAAACAGCAAACTGGAACTCTAGAATTGATTTTTATTTTGTAACAAGTTTTTACTCTTTTGTACGATATTTGCATGGCGGACATGAAGGCATGTTTTTTTTGACAAGAAGACATGAAGACGTGTTTTTGACAAGAAGACATGAAGTGAGAATAACCTTATAATAATTGAACGAGTTTGCCCTTAAATCCAATTGAATTTCGTAAATTTGCAGATTAAGGGATTCGGTTCCGAAAATAATCGTTAATTATTATGCAACAAGAAAATATACCAATAAAAGTAGGACTTTTGGAACTACTGTACGGAAGTCAGGGAACACAGTTTGTGATTCCTGCCTATCAGCGTAACTATACCTGGGTTGCGAATAAGGAGGTTAAACAGTTACTTGAGGATATAAAGGTGGTCTTGAGTGGTGAAATAACCAAGCATTTTATTGGTATCATGATTTACTTGGAAACAAGCATATCTGCTTTTCAGCGTGAACGCTCTATCATAGATGGTCAGCAACGTCTTACCACTATATTCCTTATGCTCTATGCAATTAAGGAATTGATGATAGAAAGAGGCTTGAATCTTGATGCTGAAAAACTTGAAAACATGTATCTTATTAATCCGTTTAATGAAACTAACAAGTTCAAGTTAAAGCCTCTTGTGTCGGATGATGCTGTTTATCTGCAGATTGTCACACGTGACTTTGAAAATATTCAAGAGAAGAAAGCAAATGTCTATATCAACTTCTTATATATAAAGAATGTGCTTCAAGAATTGCTGGACACATATACAATCAATGATATTCTTGAGGCTATGAATAAGCTCTATATTGTCTGCGTACCCATAGGTAAGGACGATTACCCTCAGAAAATCTTTGAAAGTATCAATGCCACTGGTGCAAAGCTCACTGCCAGCGACTTGATTCGCAACTTCATCCTCATGCCTATTCGTAGTGACTTGCAGGATAAATACTACGAAAAGTATTGGAAGCGACTTGAACAACTGATTGATAGTGACTCTAAGAAACTTGAAGCATACTTTCGCTTTTTTATAATGGCGAAGCGAATGTCTTTGATAAACAAGAGTGCGGTTTACCGTGCATTTACCGAATGGTATGACGAAAATGTAGCCACTTATGGTGAGGAAGGAGTATTCAAAGAGATTGTGAAATATGCTTCTTACTACAACGCTATCTATAAAGCTCCAGTGGATTCATTAGATTCTGCATTGCACAAAGCTGTAGAAGAATTTCGCTTTATCTTGTCAGACATGCCAGCTCCATTACTTATGGAACTTTACGCGATACATAAGAGTGTAGATGACAAAGGGAATCCTCGTATCTCAGCAAAGCAATTGTCTGAGATAATAACCATTCTCAACTCTTATCTGATGCGTCGTTCACTTTGCGGAATGGACACCAGTGACATTACACGTTACTTTCCAACGCTTCTGAAGGAGACTCTTGCTGATTGTGACGGCAAATATGCTGACATTGTGGAGATATTCAAGAAGAACCTTGTGAATAGAAACAAAGGAAATTCTCAGGAGATGCCAGACGATAATCGTCTAAGAGACAGAATTCTAAATGCCAACATGTACAATCTCCGTTCATGGCTTAACGTTTTCTTCAGAAAATTGGAATCAGAGAACAATCCTGCTCCTGTCGATTTTTCGAAGCTAAGCATAGAACACTTGATGCCACAAACGGCTACTCACGAATGGTACGAAGCGTTAAACACAGACAAGGACACTTATGACGAAAATGTTCATCGGCTTGGCAATCTTACACTTGCAGCACGAAACGACAACAGTAAAATGAGCAACAAAGTGTGGGAATACAAGAACAAAGTGCTTGCTTCTACCAACCATCTGAAGATAAATCACGAGATTCTGCAAAAGGAGCATTGGACACTAACGGATATTGAAGAACGCACTCAGCAACTCATAGCTGATATTGCAAGGCTTTACCCTTATTATGAGGCGAAGGACTCAGCCATAGCTAAAGTGGCTATACACATTGACTCTCAGAATGCGTATGCACAAGGATATTACTATCCTGACAACGGAAGTGTAGAAATTCTTGAAGGGTCAACGCTTTATATGGATTCGCCAACTCCTGAGTTATACCCAGAGATTGAAGCTTTACGCTCAGAATTGAAGGACGATGGGGTGATAGAAGAGTGCGAAGGACAACTAAAGTTTACAACAAACTATTTCTTCTATCCTAAGAGGATTAAAGCGACTGCGCTTTCCACAACAGCCGCTATCATTCTTCATGGATCTCGCAATGGTTGGGAGTATTGGCAGAATGAAGATGGCGTGCAAATTGGACAAATTGAGGAATTAAGAAAGAATAAAGAATAAGAAAAAAATGGATACCAAAATAATTGGGCAAGGTTATAATATTGATGCGGATACTTCTGTAGCCAAGGAGCTTATAGAACAATTCAATAGTAAAAGATACGATTCTTTTACATGTCTTGTTGCTTTTGCAAGTTACGGAGGAATAACTGCATTGACTCCATACATTCTTGCAGAAAAGGAAAGAGGTGTAAAGATTAATATTATACTGGGAATAGACCAAAAGGGCAGGGCCGACGCAGGTAGTGTAAACAGAGCCGTGACACAGTTCTGTTTACACTACCTAAATGGGCTTATAGTCGGAAATACAAAAAAGGCTTTACATCAGGTCCCTTTGAGAAATGGTTCTCTTGAGACCTGATGTAAAGCTTTTTGTTTAATGCTTCAAACTAGATGCCTCCTCGAGTGATAATCCTGTCATTTCTGCAACAAGATCAGCAGACATACCATTGTCAAGCATTTTTTTCGCAACTTCCACAATACCTTCTGCACGTCCTTCTGCACGTCCTTCTGCACGTCCTTCCGCTATGCCTTCTGCACGTCCCTCTGCAAATTTCTTCTTCTCTGCCGTTCTTATGGCATTGACTATATCGCGGTAGGCATTGACGCTGTCTTCATATAGCTTTAGTTCCTGCTTGTTAAACTTGGCTATCTCTGCTTGCTCGAAAAGACGGGTGAAGACACGCTCCTGCAATGCGGCTGGACGCTGCATTAACTTGGAGAGATTTTTCAGTATGTACATCCACTTGTCATACATAGTGACAAGTTCGTTCTCTTTTTTATCAAACTTAGGTATCTCTACGTATATGTATGTAAGCTTGTCATAGAATACCTCGTGGGTATCCACCTCCATCAACTTCACTTCATGATGCCAGCGCTTAGCATTCTCAAGACCATCAGCAAAATTGAAGTTCAGCAAGCCTATTGTGTATACTGGGTTGAGATGGAAGTCCCAATCACCTCCACGCTGCGCCTGTTCACGAATAGGAAACGTGGAATAATAGATTGTTCGGTCCTTGAAGAACTCTTGGTATACGTTCTGCATCTCTACAATGAATTTCTCGCCCTTGTCGTTCTCGCAATATACATCGAAGATGGCACGACGGGCATCTGAACGGTCGCCAAGTTGTTCGGAATTGAGATAAGTGACATCCTGCACGTTCTGCTCGCCATGAAACATAGCGTTCAAGAAGCTTATAAGCAAATCCTTATTAAACTCAGAGCCAAACAAGCGCTTAAAGCCAAAATCTGTATGTGGATTTATGTATTTTTCTGTCATAATGCTGCTTTTATTATTCAATCAGCAAATTTACTGCATTTTCGTTAATAAACCAACGTCGGCAGTTGGAAATAATTTATACATGCCTTATCAAAGCCATATCTCTGTTAGTAAGCAGATGTAAACTTTATGAATGGCACAACCTTGATGTTGTGTCCATCCTTGTTTATTTCCCTCTTTTTATCCAATAAATACGCTGTAGTGGATAAAAAAAGCCGTTTTTTATCCACTACGATGTAGTATAATGGATAAAAAACGGCAATTTTCGCTAATCCTGCATCAGCGACGTAATCTGTTTTTCCAGAATGTTCTTTGCTCGGTCGAGGAACGATGGGGTGTGATGAGGTCTTTGAGGGCTTTCGTGAGACTCGTGGATGTCGTCTTGCTTGTCGTTCTCCGGATTTTCGGTTATGATGTGCAGAGGCGGCATCTCCGTTTTTGTCTCGTTCTCCTTCTTTGCGTTTGATGAGGCTGGCTCCTCATCCTTGAAGGCGTCAGTATTTATCGACCACGACTTCTTCTTGTAAGGTTTATATAGCTTGGCTACGAGGTTGTTGAAGTATTCGTCGCTGCCGATAGCGTCCTTGGGCACCTTCTCCGTCTCGAAGTCATCATCGAAGCCGGTGGCAAGAATCGTTACCTTGGCGTCAGCGTCCAGTGAGTTGTCGTCGCTGATGCCGTTTATCACCTCGATGTTCGGATTGAGGGCGTCCATGAACGAGTCCACCTCCTTCATCTCCTTCACGAGCAACGGATGCTTCTCGCTGGTGTAGATGTTGAAGAGGAGTCGCTTGGCGCGTGAGATGTTGTTGCCGTAGAGTAGGGGAGAGTCCAAGGCGTCGATGATGGCTTTCTCCACACGCAGCTCGCCAGAGGCGCGTCCTATCGCCATTATCGCACCGCCGCCACCGCGCATTGTGGTCTCGATGTCGCGGAAGTCAAGGTTGATGGTGCCGTTGATGGTGATAAGTTCTGATATGCTCTTCGTGGCATCGCAGAGTATCTGGTCGGCATGCTTGAACGATTCCTTAACGCTCATGTCCGAATTGGCGTAGATGTCGCAGATGCGTTCGTTGTTGATGACGAGCAGCGCATCCACGTTCTTGCGCATCTCCTCCACACCCTTCAGCGCCTTTATGATTTTCAGACGCTTCTCGAAGAAGAAGGGGATGGTGACCACGCCGATGGTCAGCAGACCCATCGACTTGGCTATGCCTGCGATGAACGGGGCGGCACCGGTTCCGGTTCCGCCTCCCATGCCCGCTGTCACGAACACCATCTTCGTGCCGTCGCTGAGCATTTGCTTTATCTCGTCCGTGTGTTTGCGTGCTTCCTCAAGGCCGACGGACGGATCGCCGCCGGCTCCGAGTTCGCCGAGAGGAATCTTCACGGGCACTTCCGACTTGGCAAGTGCCTGTGTGTCAGTGTTACAGACGGCGAACGTAACATTGACGATACCTTCCTTGTACATGTTGCCGACGGCGTTACATCCGCCGCCGCCTACTCCGACAACCTTAATGATGTTCTTCGACTTGTCTTCCACTTTGCTGGCAAAGTCGACAAGTGGTGCTATGTCTGTTATTTCATTGTCTGTATCCATTTATGCTTGTGTTTTAGATTTTCTTGTTTTCTTTTTTATGCTTGAGGTGCATCTCGTACGCTCTTGCTAGACCGCCCTCGCTCGTCTCCTTATAGAGCGACGGGAGGTCATGGCCTGTCTGCTTCATCACCTTCACCACGCGGTCGAACGATACGGTGTGTGTGCCGTCAGAGAAGGAAGCGTACAGGTTGGCATCAAGGGCGCGTGTGGCTGCGAAGGCGTTGCGCTCGATGCAGGGAATCTGGACGAGACCGCAAACGGGGTCGCAGGTCATGCCGAGGTGGTGTTCCAGTCCCATCTCCGCTGCATACTCAATCTGTGACGGGCTGCCGCCGAACAGCTGGCAGGCTGCGGCTGATGCCATGGCGCAGGCTACGCCCACCTCGCCCTGACAACCTACGTCGGCGCCAGAGATGGAGGCGTTGGTCTTAACGACGTTGCCGAAGATGCCGGCAGTGGCCAAGGCGTGCAGGATGCGGGTGTCGCTGAATTTATGTCCCTTTGCCAGGTGATAGAGCACGGCGGGCAGGACGCCGCACGATCCACAGGTGGGCGCTGTCACTATGGTGCCGCCGGACGCATTCTCCTCGCTGACGGAGAGGGCGTAGGCGTATACCAGGGCGCGTGACTGGAGCGACTGCTTGTATCCGCTTGCCTTCACGTAATAGATAGGACCCTTGCGCGGCAGATTGAGCGGACCGGGGAGCGCTCCCTCATGGTCGATGCCACGCTCCACGCTCTCCTGCATGGCACGCCACACCTCCATAAGATAGTCCCAGATATCCTCTTCCTCACACTCGTTGACGTACTCCCAATATCCTCTGCCGTTCTCTTCGCACCATTTCTGGATGTCGGTGAGGGTGTTCTTTTGATACACATTGCGCAGGTTGTTGAGCCAACGGCTGTTCTCGCCTTCGGAAAGGGCACCGCCACCGACGCTGTAGCATATCCATTCGTTCGTCTTGTTCTTGTCCTTGTCGAACGCCACGAACTTCATGCCGTTGGGATGGAAGGGCAGGAACATGCGGGGCTGCCACTCGATGCGCAACGGAGCAATAGGGCGCAGCACTTCGTCAATGGCAACGTCAGTCATGTGACCTCTGCCCGTGGCTGCAAGGCTGCCGTATAGCGTCACCTCAAAGGCTGCCGCATCTTTGTTGTGCGAAGCGAATGTCTGTGCTGCTTTCTGAGGACCCATCGTATGACTGCTCGAAGGACCCTTACCTATTCTGTATAGCTCTTTTAATGATTTCATTGTTTGTGTGTAAGAGTTTTAAATAAAACCGAATTAGTATGTTGTTGTTTACAAAGTTAATATAAATAATTGATAGCTGCAAAGCAAAGTCTTGCTTGTTCTGTTCAAATTGAGTTTTTATTAATTCTCAAATGTTAAATATATGTTAAATACAATTTGGGGATATTTAGAAATTCACGTCTTTACGTTATTGTTTATAGAAGGGACTGAGAACTGAAGCCATGGGTTCGGTGCTCTCTTATACATATATTAATCTGTAATCAGATTTAAAAGGAGATAATCTTATGAGAAAGTTTGTTTTGATGTTGACGGCAGCGATGTTTATGATTGCCACGTCGGTGTACGGAACAGAGAAGAGCAAGAAGAAATTGGACGTAAAACCTTTCAACGTGATTAACGTCATGGGCTCCATTGAGGTGGTGTACGAGCAGGGCAGTACGTATGAAGTTTGTCTTGTGGGCGATGCTGCCGCTTTCAATCAGATTAAGGTAGGGAGCAACGGCTCTGATCTGAATATCTCGAAGACAGGCAATATGATAGGCAATGTGTATGTCGATACTTCAGAGTCGTCGAAGAAGTGTGATGTTATTTTAGAGGTAAAGGCGCCGGACGTGAGTGTGTTTAATATTGCTGGCAGCGGACAGCTTGTTGTAGGCAAGATGAAGTCGACGGCTGTTACGTTCAATCAGGCTGGTTCGGGCAAGATTGCCGTGAGTCAAGTCGTAGCCGACCATGCTAACTTTAACAATGCTGGTTCGGGCAGAATTTTTATCGATGATGTGAAGGCTGATTATGTGGGACTGACGATGAACGGTTCGGGCACAATCACCAGTCGGATTGGCAAGGCAGATAACTTGAATTGTGTGCTTACGGGGTCTGGATGTATTTCCGTTTCGGGTAAGGTTGGCAGCTACAAGAATACGGTGATTGGGTCTGGCACTCTGAACGACAGTATGTTGAAGTACGATAAGCTGCTTGATTTGGGACGTAATGTGAATGTAGGCAATACTTATAATTCGCGCAGACAGGACTCACCAGACGGCGTTATCAACGCTCGTCCGTAAGGATGTCGCCCCGACGCTAATGCTTGTAAAAATAAAAATAGAATATAGCTAACGAATATCTACAACCGTGGACCAACTACAGTTTGAACAGATGTCGCCACAGCTGCGCAACATAGCTCAAGGTTATGCCCGTCGCTATCTTGCGTGTGCCGATGACGCGGACGATGCGGCAAGCGACGCGATGCTTAGGCTTTGGGCTGTGCACGACTCTCTCCGCGACACAGCCCATGCCGCTCGTCTTGCCGCCGTCGTCGCCCGCAATGTGGCCATCGATATGTTGCGACGGAGACGCCAAACGAGCATAAGCGGTGATGAGGTGCACACATCCTGGCTGCTGCAGCAGAAGCCTGACAGTGCCACTCCCGAAAGCCAAATAGAATGGAAGGAGGACGAGCAATGGCTAAGGCAGCGCATCGAACAGTTGCCGCCGAGAGAGATGCAGGTGATGCACCTACGCCAGACAGAACGCCGCACCAATGAGCAGATTGCCGCAATATTGGGTATCAGTAAGGATTCTGTGGCAACTGTGCTGTCATCGGCACGACGAAAATTATTCAAACAGATAAAGGAAAGGAACAAAATATGACAGACCGACAAATCATATCACTTCTGAAGCGTTATATGGAAGGCGCCACCACCGTTGAAGAGGAAACAGCCTTGGCTGAGTTCTTCGGTATGGCTACTGATGCCGACCGTCCTGACGCCATATCCGCCGACGACTGGAGAACGTATAAGGAGATGTTCGGCATGTTTGCTTCCGAAACGGTTGCTAAAGATCAACAGGAGGAAGCTGCGGCTGATGCTAAGCAGTGCTTCACGCTTCGTAAGGTCGCTCTTTGGGTGGCATCGGCTGCTGCAGTGGCTTCGCTCGTGTTTGCTGTTTCGGCATTGCTTCCCGACAATATGCAGACGGGGCAGCCGTTGGCTCAGCAGACAGGCAGGCTTATTCCGGCAGATTCTATTGCTGACAGCATTTCAGCCGAACAGCCGCAGCGTGTTGTGGCAGACAGTGTGAAGCAGCAGCCTGAGAAACTGCGTATGCGTAAGGCGCTTCGTCCTTACTGGCAGCCAAGACCGCCGAAGGTGTATGTGGCTGATGCCGATAAGGACGCAACTATGCCTGCTGACAGCGCCGATATAGAGAAGGCTGTGCGTCAGGCTGACATTCTGCTGCATGCAATAAATGCAAATCAGTCGGCAGAGATTGGTCAGCTTGAGCTTCAGGCTATGGAGATGTTTGAGGCAGACGAGTATGATGCTGACGAGTCAGAGGCAGAAGACACGGGCAATGGCATTACACAATAATCCACGAAATACATCGAATAAAAACAAAACCCTATAATATATATAATGTATGAGACAGATTTTAATAATGGCAATATTGATGTTGCAGACATTTGCGGCTTCCGCACAGAGTAACATCGAAAAGGTTTTCAGGATTGTGTTGCATGATCCTTCCGTAGAGATTCTCGCAAACACCGACTATAATGTCGTTTGTCTGGATAGCGCTCCAAGCTATTGCAAGTTCACGGAATTCACCATTCCAGTTAAAAAGAAGAAGTTGTTCGCACAAATAGAGAAAGAAATTCTTCTCGAAAAGGCGAATGCCTATGATGTGTTCATAAAGAAGCCGGGCTGCAGTTCTTCGCTCACAGATAACCGTATCTACGCCTATGGAGCCAACAATGAATACAGCGTAGAGCTCGGTGCGCACAAGTCACATATATATTATGGTATGTGTTTCAAGGATGCTGCTGACCCTATGCGCCGCCACGCTTATCTTGCTATCTGGTTTAATGAGAACAATAAGTATCATTGTTATTACTATCATATATATGGCGTGATACCGGCTCGTCTCAACGAGTTGAAGTTGGATGGTAATTCAAATTTCAAATTCAATTCACTGCCGAAGAGTATGACACGGCGCACGCAGACTGTCATAGATGACAATAGGGTGACTACAACCACTTATGATGACGAAGGCAACGTGAGAGTTGTAAAGTCGCACCCGTTGTCTGAGGTGACGAATGACGTAAAGACCGATATCGACTTTATGCTCATGTTCGGCAATCTGCGCGTAGCTTTCCTCGACGCCATAAAGGATGCCGATGCAAAGACTCTGCAGACCGGTATAGTGGTGAAGATAGCGCGTCTGTGTAAGGAGCATAACAAACTGCTCACCGATAACGAGAAGAAAACCTGCATATCCAACATCGATGAAATGAAGAATACGTTGAAGAAAGTCAACTCGGACAGCTTCCTGGACGGAGTTCTGCAAGAGGCGAGGATTGCGCTGGAGAAATAGGAAATAAGCAAACAAACCTTCATTTTGGTGCTTTATACCCTTGAAAAACGTTCTTTTGCTTGATTTTGGTCAATTTTAACCTGAAAAGTATAAGTTTTAGCAAACTTTTTTGTCGAAAGTCTTGTGAGTTTAACTTTTTTGCTATACCTTTGCAAACGCTTTCGAGAACAAACGAAACCTCAAGCAAAACGAGTTACGGTTGTGTTAAGAAGGCGTTAAATAAAGAAAGAGTTCTTTGAAAAGATTTACATAAACAGACAAGTAGTACAAGAAGTAAGAATTCAGAGCAATCTGATTCTTGGGTAATTTACGAACCGTTTAATTCATCAACTTTAAGTTGAAGGTTAAGAAACTTGAATAAACGAGGCATTCTGAAACAGATACAAACAAGCAACGCTTACTTCGGTAAGGGTTGGTAAAAGATATTTTACAATGTAGAGTTTGATCCTGGCTCAGGATGAACGCT
>OFSC01002218.1_pt1 | contig 10268 bp, 9 predicted proteins | sample 1543201 | NCBI WGS metagenome assembly OFSC01 (sample SAMN04209228, study PRJEB22552) | human gut metagenome | biome: gut; material: feces | host: Homo sapiens | place: USA: Oklahoma
CTGGTGACATTGCTGACCTGTACCCCATATGGTGTGAATACACAGAGACTTCTGGTGCGTGGACACCGTGTGGATTATGTGGCAGATGAAGTAGCAGCAGAGCAGACACCGCTCAGCGGCATCAGCCTTCATACAAATTATCTGCTCTGGGTAATCGTAGGAATTTTGATTACCGGAGTGTTTATCCTGATTCTGTTTATCAGAGAGAAACGATTCAGAAAGAAAGTAGTACGGGAGAAGGAAACAGAAGAATGAAAGAAGTAGAACCGCAGGAGAAACCTGCAAAGAAAAAGACAATCCGGAATGTGCATAACAAGAAAGCCTCTGGAACGAACATGAATAAATCTGCAAAGAACCGTGCGGATCACAGCAATCCTCAAAGATCTGTCAGAAAGAAAAAATAAGAAAGCGAACCTGACTTTATATGAAACAGTTTACGATCAGCCCCAACGAATCCGGGCAGCGTTTTGACAAATATTTAAAAAAATTATTGAGCAATGCATCCGGCAGTTTTGTATACAAGATGCTGCGCAAAAAGAATATCACCTTAAATGACCGCAAAGCAGATGGAACAGAAAAATTAAATGCGGGAGACCTTGTAAAATTATTTTTGTCCGATGAAACTTTTGAAAAATTTTCCGGTAAAGATGAGACAAATTCCGGCTACATGAAGTTAAAGTCCATTGATTCAGGCAGACTTCAGGTTGTTTATGAAGATGATGATGTGATCATTATTAACAAACCATCCGGGATGCTTTCACAGAAGGCGGTTCCGGAGGATATTTCGGCAAATGAATATATTCTTTCTTATTTGATCCGAAAAGGTGCCTTAAGTGAGGAGCAGTTCAAAACATTTAAACCATCCATCTGCAACCGCTTAGACCGGAACACATCCGGGCTTTTGATCGCAGGAAAAACGTTAAAGGGACTTCAGACAATGGCGGAAGCGTTAAAAAAACGTACTGTCCAGAAATATTACCGTTGTATTGTAAAAGGAGAGCTGCGCGAAAAAACGCATTTGAAAGGCTACCTGTCCAAAGATGAACAGAACAATAAGGTGAAAGTTGTTTCCCATATCCGCCCGGTGGAAAAAGCAGATTATCTGCCAATTGAAACGGAATACCGCCCGGTGGCAGTTTCGAATGGATATACGGAACTTGAAGTCCATCTTATTACCGGCCGATCCCACCAGATCCGTGCACATCTTGCGTCCATCGGTCATCCGATCGTCGGGGATGGGAAATATGGTGATCTGAGAACGAACGAACGTTTCCGTAAAGAGGTTCATGTTCGTTCTCAACTGCTTCATGCTTACCGTATTGTATTGGAAGACGGAAGAGAAGTGATCGCACCATCCGGCAGGGAATTTGAGGATGCATGGGACTATATACAGACATCAGCCTTTTAATTCCAGAGTTGGAGCGGCATCGATAATATCCTGCAATGGTGTCCATGACATCAGATCGCCGGAATTATCGGAGCCGCTGTCATCGTCTGCTTTTCGTTCAAATCCATTGTCACCGTTGTGCTTCCGCTGTTTTTTTACATCCTCCGGTGTGTCCGGAAGTCTGTGATAAGCAGAAGAGTGGTGAAATTCTTTGGAAATCTCATTGAAAGCTGCAACCAGACATTCTTTATCAGGATCATCGTCCGGGATTCCATTTAAAGCTGCGGCAATATAGCCGTCTGCCTCCTGCTTGGATTTTGCATGTTTTAACTGGTTTTCAAGCATTTCCGCCATTTTCTGAATGCGGAGTGCATGCTGATATTCATCCGGATAATTCATCCGCAGAAATTCCATCTCCTGCGCCGTCAGTTTTTTGCCGTGCTTTAATTTGTTTACAATATGCTGCAGTTTCTGCTGCTTTTTATCTTCCGTGTCCGCATTGTTCGTGCCCTGCGTGACTTTTTGCATATATTGTAAAAGTGCGTTATCAGCCGTTGGAACATTTTTTGACAGTAAGGAAGAATGATTGTTCTCTGTGAGAATGTTCAGATTTATTTGCATAAGAATGACCTCCCCGATTCTTTGCATTGTATATCGGCACATTCTAACGTTTTTTTACTTGGAAACACTGTTTATGTGACGTTTGATCGCTTCAAAACTTTCGGCGCTGACATCATGTTCAATCTTACATGCATCTTCTGCTGCAATGCGGGGATCAACCCCCAGCATGACAAGCCAGCTTGAAAGAGTGGTATGGCGTTCATAAATCTTCTCAGCTACTTCACGTCCGGATTCTGTAAGGTGAATATATCCTTCAGGGCTTACGGTAATAAAGCCATTTTCCCGGAGATTCTTCATTGCTACGCTGACGCTTGGTTTTTTGAAATTCATCTCATTTGCAATGTCAATGGAACGAACATTTCCCAGCCTATGATTCAGCACCAGAATGGTCTCCAGATAATTTTCAACTGATTCATTCATTACCATAAAAATAATACCTCCCACAAAACTTCTGTATTTATCAATGTATGATTCTTTGATAAATGTATATAAAATAATCATATCATACAACCCATTTTTTTACAAATCGGAATTGAATATTTAATAAAAATTTATCATTCGGGATATAAGAAAACAGCGTGCAATGTTTTCATTTTTCTGGCGTGTCATGCAAAAGTTATGATATAATCATGAAAAGAAGCGAAGAAGGCAGGAAATAGAAATGGCAACGTGGAATTCACGTGGTTTAAGAGGTTCTACTTTAGAGGAATTTATCAACCGTACCAACGAAAAATATTTAGAAAACGGACTGGCTTTGATCCAGAAAGTCCCGACTCCAATCACTCCCATTAATATTGATAAGGCAACCAGACATATTACGCTGGCGTATTTTGACCAGAAGAGTACCGTCGATTACATTGGCGCAGTGCAGGGGATCCCGGTCTGTTTTGACGCAAAAGAATGCAACACAGACACTTTCCCGCTTCAGAATATACATGAGCATCAGGTAGTCTTTATGGAGAACTTTGAAAAACAGATGGGCATTGCCTTTTTTTTGATCAGTTTTACTGCAAGAGATGAATTTTATTATCTGCGGTTTGCAAAACTGCTGGAATTTTGGAACCGGGCAAAAGAGGGTGGCAGAAAAAGCTTCCGCTATGAAGAACTGGAGCCTGATTTTTTTCTCCGGAAGAGCAGAGGCGTCCTTGTTCCATATCTGGATGCGATGCAAAAAGATTTGGCAATGAGGGATTGACAAGCAGATATTCTTTTCATATAATAAATCAAGCAGTTTCATTTGCTACCACATTAGCATACTAAAGTGTACAAAATGAAACCTGTGAACGGATCATCCGCATGGGATGAGCATAAGGGAAAGGTATTAGATTCATTATGAAAAAACAATTATTACATACACCGGAGGGTGTGCGTGACATTTATAACGAGGAATGTGAGAAAAAGCTATTACTCCAGTCGGATTTACTTGGCATCTTAAAGGGTTACGGATATCATCCGATCCAGACGCCGACCTTTGAATTTTTTGATATTTTCGGAAAGGAGATCGGAACCACTCCTTCGAAAGAATTATATAAGTTTTTTGACAGAGAGGGTAATACGCTTGTCCTAAGACCGGATATGACACCGTCTATCGCGAGAGCGGCTGCAAAGTATTTTATGGATGAGGATATGCCGATCCGTCTCTGCTATATGGGAAATACGTTTATCAACAACAGCAGTTATCAGGGCAGATTAAAGGAGAGCACACAGCTTGGAGCAGAGCTGATTGGGGACAGTACCGTGGATGCGGATGCTGAAATTTTATCCATGGTCGTGGAATGTCTGCAAAAGGCAGGACTGAAAGAGTTCCAGTTAAGCGTCGGTCATGCAGATTTCTTTCAGGGACTTTTGGAAGCTGCCGGAATCAGCGAGGAGGACGAGGAAGAACTGCGGGAGCTGCTCGCCAACAAGAACTTTTTTGGCGTGGAGGAATTTGCAGAGACCTTAAACCTGAAGGCAGAGTTAAACGAGCTGTTCCATATGCTCGGCAGTCTGAATGTGGACTTAAACGACTTGAAACGCGCCAAAGAGTTAGCTGCATCTTATCCTAGGATTTTAGCGGCAATTCATAATTTAGAAGAACTTCATAAAGTACTTGAAGTCTATGGAATTCAAAAGTATATTTCTTTTGAACTGGGGATTATCAGCAGTTATCAGTATTATACCGGTATTATTTTTTCCGGTTATACATTCGGAAGCGGAGAACCGATCGTAAAAGGAGGACGTTATGATAAACTTCTGACCTATTATGGAAAGACTTCTGCATCCATTGGATTTGCAATTGTCATTGATCAGTTAATGGCGGCATTATCCAGACAGAAAATCAATATTTCTATCGAAACAAATGGTGAGCTGATCGTGTATACAAAGGCAAATCAGGCAAAAGCAATTTTGAGTGCAAAAGAAAAGCGTGCGGCCGGGACTCCGGTCGAGACGATTTTAAAGGATGACACAAAAACAAACGAAGATTACCAAAACTATGCAAAGCGTAATCGTATCAGGACAGTTACTTTTATGGAGGATTAGAAAATGGAAGATATGAGATACTTGACCTTTGCATTGGGAAAGGGAAGACTCGCAAAAAAAACACTGGAATTATTCGAACAGATCGGTATTACCTGTGAGGAGATGAAAGATAAGGACACAAGAAAACTTATTTTTGTCAACGAGGAACTAAAACTTCGTTTTTTCCTTGCAAAAGGACCTGATGTTCCTACGTATGTAGAATATGGTGCGGCTGATATCGGAATCGTTGGAAAAGACACCATATTAGAAGAAGGACGTAATATTTATGAAGTTCTTGATCTTGGATTTGGAAAATGCAGGATGTGCATCTGTGGACCAAAAGAAGCGCATGATCTGTTACAGCACCACGAACTGATCCGTGTGGCAACCAAGTACCCACACATTGCAAAAGACTATTTTTACAATAAAAAACATCAGACCGTAGAGATCATTAAGTTAAACGGCTCCATCGAACTAGCACCGATCGTCGGACTGTCCGAGGTGATCTGCGATATCGTAGAGACCGGCTCCACACTCCGGGAAAACGGATTGACAGTGTTAGAGGAAGTGTGTCCGCTCTCTGCCCGCATGGTAGTAAATCAGGTGAGCATGAAGATGGAAAATGAGCGGATCACAAAACTGATCTCTGATCTGAAGAATGTGATCAATACAGAAAGGAATGCAGTCCAATGAGAATTTTAAAACTGACAAAAGAAACACAGAATAATATATTGGAGAATTTATTAAAAAGAAGCCCGAACTCTTACGGCGAATTTGAGAGCCGCGTCAATGACATTATCCAGAATGTCAGGGAAAAACGTGATGAGGCGATTTTTGAGTACACATTAAAATTTGATGGTGCCACCATCGATCAGGACAATATCCGCGTGACGGAAGAAGAGATCAAAGAAGCTTATGAGCAGGTAGACCCAAAGCTTTTAGATGTCATCCGCAAGGCACTTGTCAACATCCGTGACTATCACGCAAAACAGAAACAGTACTCCTGGTTTGATTCCGATGAATCCGGTATCATATTAGGCCAGAAAGTGACACCGTTAAAAACTGTGGGTGTGTATGTGCCGGGTGGAAAAGCAGTTTATCCGTCCTCTGTACTGATGAATGTCATTCCTGCAAAAGTGGCAGGGGTTTCCAATATCATTATGACGACGCCATGCGGCAAAGATGGAAAGGTTTATCCATCTACATTAGTAGCTGCCAAAGAGGCGGGAGTCGATGCGATTTATAAAGTCGGTGGTGCACAGGCAATCGCAGCCCTTGCCTTTGGAACGGAGAGCATCCCGAAAGTTGACAAGATCGTAGGACCGGGAAATATCTACGTTGCCCTTGCCAAAAAAGCAGTGTTTGGTTATGTCAGCATTGATTCCATCGCAGGTCCAAGTGAGATCATGGTACTTGCCGATGAGACGGCAAATCCACGTTTTGTAGCGGCAGATTTACTGTCACAGGCAGAACATGATGAGATGGCATCCGCAATTCTTGTGACAACCAGCGAGACATTAGCAGAACAGGTTTCTGTGGAAGTAGATAAATTTGTTGAGGTTCTTTCCAGAAAAGAGATCATCCGGAAATCCCTTGATAACTATGGATATATCCTTGTGGCAGACACGATGCAGGATGCCATTGACACCGTCAATGAGATTGCTTCAGAACACTTAGAGCTTGTGACAAAAAATCCATTTGAGACAATGACAAAAATCCGCAACGCAGGGGCAATTTTTATCGGAGAGTATTCCAGCGAACCACTCGGTGATTATTTTGCAGGTCCAAACCATGTCCTTCCGACCAACGGAACCGCAAAATTCTTCTCACCGCTCAGCGTGGATGATTTCATTAAGAAATCAAGCATTATCTCTTATTCCAGAGAAGCGTTAGAGCCTGTATACAAAGATATCGTGCAGTTTGCAGAATGTGAAAAACTTACTGCACATGCAAATTCCATCCGGGTACGGTTTGAAGATTAATTGTATCTATTCAGCACCCATTCGCAAAACCGCTCTTTCAGAGCTTTCCTTTTGCTCATGTGGTTACTTCGCCAAAGAAATTTTCAAAATTATGCTCATTCATGCAAGCATGATTCGCAAATTTATGAAAATTGCCTTGGCTCTGAATAGTTACAAACAAATGCAGGAGGAGAATACACATGATAAGAAAAAAGAGAATGGGCAAAGGAATTGCAAAAATACTTTCCGGTTTACTGGTGCTCGGAATGGTGGCAGGTGTTGTTCCGACAGTACCGCACGGTACATTGCAGGTGCAGGCGGCAAATGGACATAGCCATCCGGTCTGTGGCAGTAGCTGTACTGACGGAAACTCCCACGATAACTTGGAATTTACGGAACTGACAGGTTCAGAGGACGACCTGAAAATAGGTGAAAATACTATACGAAAAACTGACAATAATTTAGAGTTACCGGCGGGCTGCTATTATTTATCAGATAGCTTTGAACCAAGCTATAGTATCATTGTAAAAGGTGATGTTAAAATTTGCCTAAATGGTCACAATATTAATATGAAGAGTGCAGGAAATGTTTTTGAAGTTGATAAAGGCGGTACACTGACTCTGACGGATTGTAAAGGCAGCAGTTCTATTTCTCATTCGGATGTGGAATGGGGAAGAGGCGTGTTGGTTTCTAACGGCACTTTTAATATGTATGGTAGTAAGATTTGTAATAATAAATGTGCAAGCAAGTATCAAGCAAACGGCGCAGGCGTGGAGGTTGATAAAGGCACTTTTAATATGCATGGTGGCGAGATTAGTGGAAACGAAGTTTCAAGCATGGGTGGAGCAGTTTCTAGTCTGGACACTTTTAATATGTATGGTGGCAGTATTACCGGCAATACTGCACAATATTTCGGTGGCGGTGTATCTGTGTATAAGGGGACATTTAATATGTTCGATGGTACGATTAGCGACAATAAGGTGACAAGTGCAACGATGCAGTCGCACGGTGGCGGCGGAGTATGGGTGCACACAACCGGTACATTTTGCATGAAAGGAGGAAGCATCACAGGCAACACCGCCTATCCCTATAATTATGATTATAATAAAGCTAATGGTGGCGGTGTATATTGCAGGGGCAGTCTGGAACTTTCCGGCTCACCGGTAATCGAAGGAAATAAGTTGACAACTGGTGAAAGTAACAATCTTGTTAGTTATATGAATAAGACTAAAATCACTGATACATTAAACAGTGACGCAAAAATTTATGTTTATATGAAAGATACTTCTACGCAAGATCAGACTTTGGCAACTGTTGATCCAAGCGTATCTTCATTTGATGCAAAAAACATTTTCTACTGCGATAACGCAAATTTTGTAGCTGACTTTGACGCAGCAAATAATACAATAAAATGGACGACACACACCCACGATTGGGGAGCATGGACTTCCAACGGCGACGGAACGCATACCCGTATCTGCGCATCGAACAGCAGTCACAAGCAGACGGAAAAATGTTCCGGCGGTACAGCTACCGATAAAGACAGAGCCATTTGCAGCATTTGTAACGCACCATACGGCGAAATCAATGCGGGCTCAAATCCAGCGCCGACTCCAACCCCAACCCCAACGCCGGCTCCAAATCCGACACCGGAAGCAACAACCCCGACACCGGATCCGGCACCGGCTACATCAACACCGGCTACATCAACCACAACAGCACCGGCAGCTTCGGCACCGGCACAGGTAACGTATGATATTTTGGATGGAGCAGGCAGTTCATGGACACAGAATACAGATGGAAGCCTTGCAATCAGAGGAAGCGGTGAGATTTCAAAATTCCGTGAGGTCAAGGTGGACGGAGTTACAGTTGATCCGGTCAATTATACGGTCACAGAAGGATCTACCATCATTACCTTCAAACCGGAATACCTTAAGAGTCTGTCAGCAGGAAACCATTCCTTTGAACTTGTCTGGACAGATGGAACAGCGGCAACAAACTTTACGGTAGCCGAAAACGCTGACCAGAGTGCAAAATCTCCAAAGACGGGCGAAGATTTCAGCATGGCACTTTGTACAGCATTTCTGATGCTTTCATGCGCAGGACTTGCAGGAATGTTTGTAAGAAGAAAAAAGAGCTGCTTAAGATAAGCATTTGATATTAGATCTGTGGATGGAATGCCACATGAAATCTTGGATTTTGTAACTACAGCAAGAGGAGAGTACACATGATAAGAAAAAAGAGAATAAGCAAAGGAATTGCAAAAATACTTTCCGGTTTACTGATATTCGGAATGGTGGCAGGACTTGTTCCGGCAATACCGGGCGGAACAGTGCATGCGAAGGCTGCGGATGTAAGTGAGCCGGGTGTGGCAGTATATGCGACAAAAGAGCAGTTAATGACAGCGTTTATGCCGGATGAAAATGGAACGAATGCAAATGTAGGAAAACTTTTATTTGGTAAAAATGCGTCTGGTACAGCACAGGGCTGGTATATCTTAGGAAAAGACAATGGCGTACAGGGAGATAATACTATTATTTTTGCAGCTAGCCCGATGGCAACGGGAATAGAATTTAGCGAAGATGATAATGAAAAGGCATATCAGAAAAGTTATGGAAGCTACACAGAAAGTAACCTGCAAAATGTCTATTCAAATCATTATGGGGCAAGTAAATTAAGAAATGAATTGCAGAAGATGACAATTGGCACAGGTTATTTCTCGGACTCAGAGAAAGCACTTATGCAGGAAACAAAAATTACAACAAAAGATTCGAAGAATAAAACGACCTACACAAATTCTGATAAATTATATGTATTAAATAGTGATTACTGTGACAATGGATATGTATTGGTAGGAAGTGCAGACAAAAAAATATCAAGAAAAAAATATTGCTCAAGTGAAAATGCTATCTGGCTTCGTGCACCTTACGAATATGATAATTATCCTTCTCCACATTATGTGATTGCAGCAGTACAGAGCGAAGATCCTGCTGTTATAGGATATCATGTCATTAATAAAGAAAATAAAGAAGTAAGACCAGCCGCTAATCTGGACTTGTCAAATGTCCTTTTTGCATCTGCAGTAACCCATAATAGTAGTGGTACAACCCAGTATGAGGGGATGATTCTTCGCTTGGACGGTAAAGACAGGAACATAGGTACTGTAACATACGATGCTAAAACCCAAAAAATTAATGTTTACAGAGGAACTACACAGGATGATGTGTATATTATAATTCAATATAAGACTGATGAGGTGGAAGGTTGTTTTATTGAAAAAATTGACAAAAACATTGAATTTGATGGAACATATTTTGGCATTGCTGACTTATCCAAATGCAAAATCTGGCTTGAGACGATAGCTTCAGATGGAATGATTTATGCAGTTAAGGAGACAGGAGATACAGCCCAGAATCCGGAACCGACACCGAATCCGGAGCCAACACCAACACCGAATCCGGAGCCAACACCAAACCCAACGCCGACTCCAAATCCGACACCGGAAGCAACAACCCCGACACCGGATCCGGCACCGGCGACATCAACACCGGCTGCATCAGCTACAACGGCACCGGCATCTCCGGCAGCCGCAGCACCGGTTCAGGTAGCATATGATATCTTAGATGGAGCGGGCAGCTCATGGACACAGAATACAGATGGAAGCCTTGCAATCAGGGGAAGTGGTGAGATTTCAAAATTCCGCGAGGTCAAGGTGGACGGAGTGACGGTTGATCCGGTCAACTATACGGTCACAGAAGGATCTACCATCATTACCTTCAAACCGGAATACCTTAAGA
>OFSC01002222.1_pt1 | contig 10245 bp, 8 predicted proteins | sample 1543201 | NCBI WGS metagenome assembly OFSC01 (sample SAMN04209228, study PRJEB22552) | human gut metagenome | biome: gut; material: feces | host: Homo sapiens | place: USA: Oklahoma
CAATGTGAATACCCGATTGTTTTAATTTCATACAAAGTTAGTTGGTTTATCTCCCCTTTATCTGAGGATCACCCCTAAAAATGCCCCATAACAGACGGTTATTATACCCATATGGAATACTATTTCCAGAAAACTGCCTGTTACAGGAATAGCTGTACACAAGGCCAGTTCAAGCCCCAGACTGATCAAAAGCACCAGCCCCGGCTTTAAAACGCAGTCTGCCATATTGCAGTGAAATTCCACCTGACGGCGGACAGAAAAACAGCATAAAAAGGCTAAAAGCAGTTCGCTGACCAGAAAGCCCCATAAATATCCCCGGATACCAAACAGCGGCACTGCAAACAGCACAAATACCAGACGGATCCCCATGGCAAACATATTTTGCAGGAAGGTAATACCCGTTTTTCCAAGGCCATTTTGGATGCTTCCCATAGTAGTTGCCAGATACATAAACGGACAGAGCCAGCAAAGTACCATAATAAAAGAGCCGGACAGCTCATTATGGAAAATGATCGTGCCAAGGCTTTTGCCAAACCGGGTAAAAAGACCGATGCACAGGATACCCATGTAACAGCTGTACCGGAAAGACAGTGTGACCATGGTAGAAATGCGGCTTTCGTCTTTTTCCGCCTGTGCCTTGGCAGCCGATGGAAGTAAAAGTACTGCCATGGAGTTCGTAAGAGCCGAAGGAAACAGGATAAAGGGAAGCGCCATGCTGGTAAGTACTCCATATATGGATAATGCTTCTTTGTTGGTCAGACCATAATCGATCAGGCGGCTGGGGATCAGGATAGCTTCCGCACTTCCGAGAAGATTTAACACCAGACGGTTGCCCATAAGAGGAAGTGCCAAAATTAAGATCGGACCCAGATTTGCAAATACCGCGTTATCTCCAAGGACATTTTCTTTCTCAACACGCTTCTGCTCCCGCCTCTGCCTGCCTGTTTCCCCTATCAGTGTTTTATTTTGTCTCTCTTTCCTCTGCGGCGGCACCAGAAACAGCGCCAGAAATGTAAAAGCTGCCGATGCCATTTCTCCGATCAGATGGCCTTCTACTGCCAGACCTACTGTAACCGATTTTCCATTTTTTTCCAGATACCCCACCAACAGCCTCACTGCACCCATACGGATCATCTGCTCTGCGATCTGTGAAAAAGACGGAATATGTGCCTTGTTCATTCCATAATAATAGCCGTTGATGCAGGCATGGAGACAGGCAAATGGTACGGAAACTGCCAGTACCGGAAGATAACGGGCTGCCTGGGGTTCCGAAAGGATATTCCCAGCCAGAAACATTTTTCCTTTCCACAACAGCAAAAGAGGGATCACAGAAAGACTTAGAGACAGGAACAGACCGCATTTAAAAACAGCCGGTCCTTTTTCCTGGTTGGCGGCAATGTACTGGGACAGAGCCGTCTGGATGGAACCGGCGCAAACCGCAAAGGCAATACTGAACAGCGGGTGGATCATATTGTAAAGTCCCAGACCTTCTGCCCCTATGGTACGTGACATGTAGATCCGGTAAAAAAAGCCTAAAACACGGCAGAAAAGCCCGGCCCCTGTAAGAAGCAGCGTCCCTTTTACAAATTCTTTTCTCCCCGGTGAAAGAAACTGGCTTATATGAAAGTCCATAGCCGGCTCTCCTTACTGCCCCAATGTACGTTATTTCAATGTATGAAAAAAAGACCGGAAGTATTCAAACCTCAGGTCTTTTCGCAAAAGTTATTTTCAGTTAAGATCTTATTCTTTTCTGATCATCTTAAATACACCTGTTACATCTAAAACTTTGGCAATATGATAAAAAATAAAAGCATCGATAGGACACATGATCGCATTCTTTACCAGTCTTGCAGGAAGGAGCACTGCAAATGCCTTTCCGTAAAGAATGGACAGACACCAGGTATTAAGGAGCACATTGCAGATCAGAGCCACTGTAATATGGGCTGCAAGCACTCTCCAGAAATTTAATTCCTTCTTATAGTAAAAGCTGCCGTAGATCAGGCCTGCAAGCATGGCAATGAGCGTAAAGCCTGGAAAAAATGCTCCCGTAGGCTTGATCAGATATTTTAAAATATCCATAGTGCCTGCAAAAACGCTTCCCACTACAGGACCGAACAGCATGTGGACGATCTCATTGGGAATACCGGAAAAACCGATACGCAGGGTACTTCCAAGCTCGATGCTTAATGAACCGAGAACAATGGCAACAGCCCCAAGCATGGCACATACCGTAACCGTTTTTACCTGTTTTAACTGTCTGAAGGAACCGGTAAACAAAGTTGCTAATCTTTCCATAAAAAAATTACCTCCTTTGCAGATACCTCATACTACAATCGGAGATAATCAAGATTTTCTCTGATGCAGCGGGATGCGGCTTATGTACCGCAGGAACCTTTTCTTTCAAAATTCCTTTCGTCTGACTGACAACTCCCTGTTCAGCCGGCACTTAACGCACATAAACCTACTCTGCTTTCTTATGTTGTTTTAATAGCTATTTTTAAGTAACTATACTCTTTTTTTATGGAATTGCAAGTACTTTTTCACGGACATTGTATTTGAAAGAAATTATGGCCGCCAGTAAAAGGTCCCGTCTTTTTCCTCACGGACTGCAAAATCTTCATCCCTTAAATATTCCAGGCAGGAGAAACATTTGCTCATGATCATCTTTAATTTAATAAATTCTGCTGTATCTTTCGGAGGATGAGGCATTCCGTAGACAATGGTTGCGATCTCCCGGATCGTCCTTGCTTTTCTGGAATGTTCCAGGATATTATGCATGATCTCTACCTTGTCAAGATAGGAAAATACAATACGGTCTATGACTTTTTTTGCATCAAAAATTTCTTTTCCATGTGCCGGAAGGAGCAGACACTCCTTAAATTCGTGGTGGAAACGCTCCAAAGAAACAAAATAGTCCCTTAAAAGATGTTCATCCGGATACGTTGTTGCAACAATAGGAACGATCCCATCGATCACCTGGTCTGCACAGAAAAATATCTTATGCTCTTTGTCGAAAAGTCCCAGCTGTCCAAAGGTATGTCCTTTCAGATCTATTGTTTCAAATGTGTAGTCACCGTAATGCAGTACAACTCCCGGTGCTATGGGCTTATAAGGGAAATCCTGCACCTCATAGGTCCAGCCATTGTGATTTTCCACTACTTTTCTCACCCGTTCAAACATATCCCAGACTTCCGGTGTACCCTCTTCTGTAACTCCTACACTATGAAGGACTTTATCCTGTTCTTGGGGATCCGTTTTCTTGGTGCTGTAAAACAGGCAGTCATAATGGTGGCGTTCCTCTAACGGGTTCATATAAATGGTAGCACCACGGTCTGCATACACACTTGCCAGTCCTGAATGGTCATGATGTTTATGGGTTAAAAATACATCCAGATCTTCATAGGAAATATCCAGCTCTTTTAATACTCCCTCCATCTGTGCCAGACAGTTTTCATCCTGAAACCCGGCATCGATCATCAGGCTTCTTTCCCCTTTTTTTCCAGGAATAATAAATATATTGATCTCCGTGGTATTGCCACGATCTGTTTTCTGAAGAACCTTATAAATACCCGGCAGAAATTCTGTCATAATCTTTAACCTTCCTCCTTGCGTACTACCCTTTTATAAAGTATAGAACATTCATTTATTTTTGTAAATCCATATGTAAATAAGAATGTGCCTTGGCACATTCTCGCGCCGAGCGCGGTCGCTTGCGACAAACTTCCTCATCGCGCGAGTGCGCATCGTTGGCAGGTCGTGCCTTTTTGTGTACTAGGGAGTTCCAACGGAATTTCCTAGCACACAAAAAAGCACCGGTACTTTACCGATGCTTTCCAGGGGAAGATTAACAATATTTTTGTATTATGCTGCAAACTGTGCGATCTCATCTAAGAGGTTCTGACATTCATCTGTATGAAGAATCACTTCTACAGTTTTGGAACGTGCCAGGGATAATACACCTACGATGGACTTTGCATCCACTACCATGCTGCCGTATTTTACATCTGCATCGCACTCATAACGGTTCATAATACGTACAAAATCAATGATCTCTTCTGGCTGGTCAAACTTTAACTCTATCTTCTGCATTTTCAGTTCCTCCTGATCGTATATAAAAAATAATCACAACCGGCACCCGTTGGGGATGTGGCTTACAATAAGCCAGGTCCCGGCTGTGCGGGTTATCTTTTGGACATTTTTATGATAACATTCCTTTTTTTTTAATTCCATGGTAAAATCCTATCATATACAGTAATATTTTTTGATTTTATTAAGGGGAGCAATATATTCTATGAAATTATTGATCGTTGATGACGAAAAACTGACCCGTGAAGGTATTCTTAAAAGTCTTCCTTTGGAAAAACTGGGGATCCACCACACTTTTATGGCAGATGACGGCGTCCACGGCCTTGAGATCGCCCTGAAAGAAAAACCGGATCTTATCTTAACGGATGTGCGCATGCCCCGTATGAGCGGTGTGGAGATGGCAGAAGAAATCCTGAAATCCCTTCCCAATGCCATTATCCTGTTTATGAGCGCCTACTCAGATAAGGAATATCTGAAAGCTGCTATTAAATTAAAGGCTGTCAGCTATGTGGATAAGCCTCTTGATATGAATGAGCTGACAGAAGCCTTAGCCGAGGGCATCCACCAGTACCGCTCCATGTACACCTCACTGAACGCCCAGTGGATGCATGAAGGCAACCTGCGTTCCCAGCTGGCACAGCTTTTAACAGAAACAGACCCGGAAGAACAGGCTCCTGTGATCGGCGCACAATTAAAGCCTCCTGTAGGGGAAAATTCATATTTTACTGCCCTGATCCTGGAATGTCTGACGCCAATATCGGAACTTTCCTCTGACCTGCTTACAGAGATCCGGCGCAGGTTCTGGGCTTATCTGGCAGAAAAAGGCTTCCATGCCCTTGATTTCATTAAAACAGACCGTTTTATCATCTGCTTTATCTACAGCAGTGAAAAACCGGAAAAACCGGTTTTAATTGACTGTGCCCACAATCTTATGGAGCATTTTAAAGAACTTTCCTCTTTCTTCCTGTCCATGGGACCGGTTGTTCTGGGATTTAAGCGGGCTTCTTTTTCCTTTGAAACAGCAAGAGAGCTTTTAAAACGCAGTTTTTTCCATGAACCAAATACCCTTTTAATGGAAGCAGAAAGCGAAAACAACAGTCATCCCCTGATTGATATTATGATGGATCTGACCGTAGCTCTTACCAATAATAATGAAGAAGACGCACTTGCAGCCGCTGACCGCTTCTATCAGTCTGTATGCAGCAGCCAGAATATCTCTTCCAGCCAGGTCCGTGATCTGTATTTTAAATATCTGGTTAAGTTAGACGAGATCAGCATGTCCAACCACATTTCCCTGTGGCAGAGAGAAGGCCTGGAGTCAGAGTCCATCTGGGAAGGGATCATGGACTGTGCTGCTTTAAAGACCCTCCACCAGTTCTTCTGTGAAAAAATAAAACTGTATTTCAGCCGTCTGGCTTCCAATAAAGATGAAAACCCTGTTGTATTCCAGATCAAAGAATATCTCCATCAGAATTATGCGGTTCCATCTCTTTCTGTTCCGGATATCAGCGAACATGTACGCCTGTCTCCTACCTATGTGTGTACCCTGTTTAAAAATGAGACCGGTCAGACCTTAAACCAGTATCTTACAGATTACCGCATAAAAATGTCCAAACAGTTTTTAAGTGATCCCCTTTATAAGATCACAGACATTTCCGCAAAAGTAGGCTACAGCGACGGAAATTATTACAGCAAGGCCTTCCGCAAGATCGTAGGGCTCTCACCATCTGAATACAGGGAGAAAATGCTTCGATGAATTTTTTTAACCGTATCCTTCATTATTATATCTATGACATGCGTTTAAAGAAAAAGCTGGTGGTATCCCATACCATCCTTTTTCTTATTCCTACGGCTGTTCTGATCTGTTTTCTTTTCTTAAATATCTTCCGGATCGTTATGGATGATACCATCCGCTCCGAACAGGCCCTCAGTTCCCAGTCCGTACTTTCTGTTGAAAACCTTGTTTCCCATGTGACCCATGCTTCTGATACCCTGACTTCTTCCTATGTGATCCGGGATATGTTTGATATTTCCAATGCCCAGGCCCAGGGGCTGATCCCATCCAGAAGCAAGATCAGCAACCTGATGCGTTTAACAGATACACTTACCGATCATTCTCTCATTGAGTCTGTCCGGTTTTATTATGATGACCATACCTATCACCGCCTGGAGCAGTTTAATACCAATGCCCAAAGACTGTTTGTCCCTCTTTCCGAAGTTTCCAGTCCCTGGCTAGAATACTTTAATGCAGAAGGCTGGTCAAAGTTCTTTTTTCCAAAAAGTGCCCTGTCTGAAAAAGAGGCAGATGAAAATGGTCCTTTAGCCTATATCAAGCCTATTTTTTACCGTTCCAACGAAGAAGATGTCCCAAAGATCGCTGCCTATGCAGCCATCTATTTTTCCGAAGATGCCTTTGAAGAGATCCTGAAAAAAGACTCTTCCCTTAAAGGGGAATTTTCTTTTCTGATCAATGATGATCTGGACCTGGTAGCCGCTTCCGACATTTCTCTTTTTTCAGGTAACTTTGCAATTACCGCTTTTGAGTCAGACCCGGATGCCAGCGGACAGTTTCAGTTAGTGAACTACGAGGATTTTTCTGCCTATACAGCCTGTTTCTCTTTAAAAAATACAGACTGGTACATGGTTTCCCTGATCCCCAGGGACCAGATTGCAGGGATCGGTCACTCCGTTGTCCTTAACTTTGCCTTTACCTATGGTATGATCGCCCTGTTTGCCCTTTTTATCGCCTATAAACTGTCTGAGTCTATTGCAGACCGTATTATTGGCGTAGCCCTGCAGATGGAGACCATACGAAAAGGACGGCCGGAGCCTTTAGAACTGACAGCTGCGGGAAATGACGAGATCGGTGTTCTTTCAGGAACCTATAATTATATGACTGCGGAGATCAATCAATTGATGGATTATGAAGAAAAAGCAGCCACCGAACTGCGAATCGCGGAATTTCGCGCCCTCCAGGCACAGATCAATCCCCATTTTCTCTATAACACCCTGGATATGATCAACTGGCTGTCCCAGTCCGGGCAAAGCGAAAAAGTAACGGAAGCCGTCCAGGCTCTTACCCGCTTCTACCGCCTGACTCTTGGGAGCCGGGATCTGATCAGTACAGTCCATGATGAAGTGACCCATGTAACCCTTTATATGCAGCTTCAGAACATGCGCTACAACAACTGTGCGGAATTTATTGCGGACGTTCCGCCGGAGCTTGACCATTTTTCCATCCCGCGGCTTACCTTTCAGCCGATCGTGGAAAATGCCCTCCTTCATGGCATTATGATGAAAGAAGAAAAAAAAGGCACCATCCTTCTTACAGGCTGGCGCGAAGAAAATGATATTGTTTTTGTAATTTCGGATGATGGGGCCGGTATTCCTCCGGAAAAGCTGGACTCTCTTTTAGACGAACGCACCCAGGCAGCCGTAGGCTCCTCTTCCCGCCATGTAGGCGTATCCAATACCAACCTGCGTCTTAAAAGCCTGTACGGCAGCGGATACGGCCTGTCTTTCATCAGTGTTCCCGGACAGGGCACAGAGGTGACGGTACGTATACCGGCCCAGGAGGAAGAAGAATTTTAAATAACTAGATCCCCTTCCTGCGAAATGTTTCCCGGAAAAATTCTGCATCTTCCAGGGAATTTTTCCATCCATATTTCTTTAGATCTACTTTGTTGTCCATAGAGATTTCTATCCCTTCTTCTTCCAGGAGCATCCGCTGAAGATCCGGATGCTCAAAAGAAGCGGCACCGGAAAGAACTCCCTGGCTGTTTACTACCTTATAAGCTGGCACATCTCCTGCCAGCTCTTTTTTTAACCCATAACCCACCTGTCTGGCATTTTTTGGATAACCGCACAAAAGAGCTGCCTGACCATAGGTAATGACTTTTCCCTCCGGCACTGCCCGGCATACGATCCCCAGACGTTTGTAAAAATCCATTTTTCATTCCTCTTTCCAATCCCCGTGCCGAAAGCCAACACAAGATTGCACTCATCATTTTTGCAAAAGAAAAACAGGAACCTGCTTCCAAGTTCCTGTTTAAATCCTGCAGAAGAAGGGAGTCGAACCCTCAAGGTATTACTACCACACGGACCTGAACCGTGCGCGTCTGCCAATTCCGCCACTTCTGCATTTGCTTATTTAGTTAAGCACGGTACTTTTTAGTACCAGTGCGGGAGATGGGACTTGAACCCACACGATCATGCAACCACAAGATCCTTAGTCTTGCCTGTCTGCCAATTCCAGCACTCCCGCAGCACGTGTTATAATATAGCACAGTTTTTTCAGTTTTGCAATACCTTTTTTGAATTTTTTTTATTTTTCCATCTCTTGTACACAATATCCCCTTATGCTATACTGAAGCTAGTGCTGATAACACAGAAAACTCTGTGTTATGGGTCTTTTTTTATCTTTATAAAATTTCATATATAAAATTATTTTTACGAATGGAGAAGTTTTTATGAAACAGCCATCTAAAGATCTGACTCAGGGATCCCTTTGGAAGAACATTTTTGTTTTCAGCATACCGCTGATGCTTTCCAATGTCCTCCAGGTTCTTTTTAATATGTCGGATATCGCCGTTGTAGGACGTTTTGCGGGGCCGTTAGCTTTGGGGTCCGTTGGTTCCACTGCGATCCTGGTAACGATGTTTACAGGCTTTCTCATTGGTCTGGCGGGTGGTATCAATGTACTTACCGCCCTCTATCTTGGCGCCGGGAAAAAGCAGGCTCTTTCCCATACGGTCCACTCTGCTCTTATCGTCAGTATCTGCAGCGGTCTGGCCCTGTTATTATTCGGTATCTGCTTTGCAAGACCTGTCCTTGAGATCTTACATACAAAGGAAGAACTGATCGACGGCTCTGTGCTGTATCTTCGCATTTACTTCCTTGGAATGCCTGCCCTGGCTGTTTATAACTGCGGTAATGCTATTTTCAGCGCAGACGGTGATACAGCAAGGCCGGTACGCTATCTGCTCCTTGCAGGCGTTTTAAACGTGATCATGAACCTGTTCTTCGTCGTCATCTGCAAGATGGATGTAGCCGGTGTTGCAACTGCCAGTGCCATATCCCAGTATGTATCTGCCGGACTGATCTTACGGGATCTGTTCTGTATCAATACAGATTACAGACTGCATTTATCAAAGCTCCGTCCGGACCCGTCAAAGACCATCGACATCTTAAAGATCGGTATTCCTTCCGGTCTGCAGAATGCTATTTTCGCCCTTGCAAACCTGTTTGTACAGGTAGGTGTCAATTCCTTCAGCGCCACTATGGTTGCAGGAAATTCTGCGGCTGCAAACTCCGACGGCCTGATCTATGACGTAATGGCAGCTATCTATACCGCATGCGCCAGCTTTATGAGCCAGAACCTGGGTGCCGGAAAACGTGACCGGGTATTAAAGAGCTATCTGATCAGCCTGCTGTATTCTTTCGGCATCGGAGGTGCTATGGGGCTGCTCTTAGTTATCTTCGGAAAACAGTTCTTATCTCTGTTTACAGCTGATCCTGAAGTCATTACTGCCGGTCTTAAGCGCCTTACCATCATGGGCTTTTCCTATGGTGTTTCTGCTTTTATGGACTGCACCATTGCCGCTTCCAGAGCCCTTGGAAAGAGTCTGGTTCCCATGTTCATCGTGATCATGGGTTCCTGTGTATTCCGTGTTGTATGGGTCTACACTGTATTTGCCTACTTTAAGACGATCCCGTCTTTGTATCTGCTTTATGTTTTCTCCTGGACCATTACAGCCATTACAGAGATCATTTACTTCCTGCATGTATACAGAGGGATATTCCCCAAGGCGAACGCTGTGGCCTGATCTGATCACATCAGATTCGCTTCAAAACATTGTATTTATCCCAAAAATCTTCAAATACCGTCTGCTGCCAGTTCTGTTGGATGCAGGCGGTATTTCTTTACTTTGAACCTGCTACCGGCAGCTTCCTTCAGATGCATAAAATGCATGGCAACAAAAAAACACCAGGAACAACTTTTCAGTCATTCCCGGTGCTTACTATTTATAATAATTCTGACAGATTAAGCAAGTTTGCTCTTTGCCAGTTCTGCTAACTTAGCAAAACCTTCTGCATCGTTGATAGCCATATCGGACAGAACCTTACGGTTTAAATCAACCTCAGCCAGCTTTAAGCCGT
>OFSC01002232.1_pt1 | contig 10207 bp, 16 predicted proteins | sample 1543201 | NCBI WGS metagenome assembly OFSC01 (sample SAMN04209228, study PRJEB22552) | human gut metagenome | biome: gut; material: feces | host: Homo sapiens | place: USA: Oklahoma
ACCGAATGTTCTGTTTCTTATGTCGCTATCTACATTCATGAAGCATATCTATTTCATTTTCAATACCTAATTTCTGAATAGTTCTTCCTGTCTTTCGGAAGTCAATCCCTAAAGCTACACTTGCAAGCGTAATGAGGGATGATGTAACTGGAAGCTCTAAACCTATATGATTAGCAATACTTTCCATCAGTACCAATCCCTCAGAAACATCTTCTGTGATGTAACGTGAATGAACAGATGTTGGACTGATTGCCCTATCATTAGATTCAGAATAACGATAGAAGCTCTCTAGTTTATTTTCTCCCATGAAACCGCCAGCTTTGAATATGTCTATAGGACGTTGATGAAGTGTTTTAAGTACTGTTTTTTTCTCTTCATCAAGTTTAAGCATAATATCCAAGGTAGCTTTACAATCTCTTGTATATGCTTCACGATACATACAGAAGTTACCCTTTGAGTATTCTATTCTTGACAGGCTCATAATGGAGCCTACGGTGTGAAGAACCATATTTGGATTCAATAAAGCCGATTCCATTACTGTATATTCGTGTCTTAAGCTATTGCAAAGATTGTGCAGTTTATCAACCTTCTCTTTTGAACTATGTGAAGGGGTAAAAGCAAATGGACATCTTTCAAGCCTACAGCCTACACGGAAAACAACCTCGTCATGCTTGTCATTCAATTCCACGCGTCCCTCCAAGTATGGACCCGTCGTTTCGACGAGCATAGGCAACTCTTGGCAGTACTTCTCAAAATAGTATGATGATGCGTAGCTACAAATACAGACTACAATTTGGTCTTTATGTAGATACTGATGAATGCGTTCTACCAGTCCTTCATAGTAATTACTCTGGATAGTACAGAAGATTATTTCTGCATCTGCAACTTTACTGAGGTCTTTAGATACCTCTTTAATTGCGGTTTTTGTATAAACTGATTTCTCTTTAAGAAAAACCCTTCTACCATTATGGATGAGTCTCTCAAAAGCTTCTGATTTATGTGAAGACGTTTTTAGGAGTGTTACATCATGTCCCTTAATAGATAGGTCAGCTGCGAAAGCTACTCCTACGTTTCCTGCTCCAATTATTGTAACTTTCATGCTCTTAGTATTTAGAGCGGAGAGTTGGAACCGCACCAACGCCTCAATGATGGTTTCATTGTGCTCTACTAACTGAGCTATCTCCGCTTATTAAACAAATCTCTATAAACGCAAAAATGCTCGTCTTTCCGAGCCGCCAACCTTTCGGTATATTAATGTTCTTTACTAAACTAAAACAAACTCGGCTGTATGTAAGTCGGGTTCTTAGAAACACCGAACTCTTCAATTTGGAGTCCTAATTTCTCGTTCATCCATTTCGCAACCAAATGACGATGACAAAAGTCTCCCGGCTTTTCGTAGCAGCAAAGGGCTACATCTTTCCCTTTTGCCAGACTCTCTATATTGGAGAGAAACACGTTTGGGTCTCTATGTGCTAATATCTCTGAGGAGAAGCGCTGTTCATAATCCTCTTGAGACTTTGAATTATGCAAGATATCGTATGACGGGGACACCATTTTCAACGATGGTCCGGCAAACCATTTTGGAGGGTACAATGCTATTCCTATAACTACTATGTTCTCCTTGTGTAACTTCTTGCTGTTTGCGAAGTATGATGTGTAAATTTTCATATCGTGTAACTTTTTGCAAATATACTTAAATTTATTTGAATAACAAATAGAAACTACAAATATTTCTATCCTAATACTATTTTTATGCTTTCCCCCTTAAAGTCGTTCCCGTCAAGAACTATTTCTTGATTGCGGTACATTTCTTCAACCTTTTCTCTTGCTGATTTAGCTGTAGAGGACTCAATTTCTATTGTCCGTGACAGAATCTCTTGGACTTCTATTTTATAGATTCTCTTTACCATCGCTCTTTTTTTTAAATGTCGTTATAATGAAGACCTTCACCCTCTATTAGTATGTGGTCTTCGTTTGCTACTAATTCTGAGAGGGATAACCAGCATCCACGATAAAGGGCTTTCTTGAGCTCTTGATAACGTTTTTCTGCAACTTCCTTATCGGTGATGAGGGATTCTTTAAGTTGGTCCTCTGTGTCGAGATACCACGTTAACTTGTATATTTTCATATTATTCACATGTTATATAATGTTCAACCCAATTTACGGTCATATTTACTCTTATAAGAGAGGGTTCGTCTTTTATTAGCTCACCAGAGATAAATCCTTCTGTTAGAGATTTCTTTTCTTGTATGAGTGCTTCTTGTGCTTCGTGCAGTGAGTTATATTCTGCATATCTTAGATTATTAGGACATACACTTGAACTCCACCTTTCGTTTAGATACCATTTTACCATGATATTGACTTCTCCGTGATGTCGAGGGCTGAATGTTTATATATTTATTACGTCTATTCCCTTCTTTGGATTCTTAGTAGCTCTGTCTAGGCTAACCTTTCCTTTGAACACACCCTTGACGATAGCATAGAACTCGGTGGTCTTCTCGCCATCTTTTTGTGCAGTTGGTATTTTGCCAACCCTTTCACAGACTATTCCGTTTTTAGTAAGGATGGTGTTTGTGACCATTTCTCCGTAGTAAGACTGTTCTGTGCGCTGTTGAATGACTTTACCGACTACCTTGACTTGCATACCTTTCTTGATGGCATCAATACCACCTTTCAAGCTATCCTCGTAGTTTTTCACCAGGAAGAAAGCATAAACGAACTGCTCCGAGAATGTGTAGTAGTCATTTGCTACTTTCTGCATTTCAACCTCGAATTGCGATTTAGGCTCTTTAGAGAGCGCAAAATCGCAGACCTTTGTTATGTATGAGGCGTCAACCGTAAACTTCTTTGAGTCTCTTATTTCCTCTAATTTGGCGATTGTTTCTGATGGGTAATAGTGACCATTTGCGTAATAGCCTTTCTTGTAAACGGGGCACTCGTCATACTGAGCCTTGCACATGGCGATCATGTCATTCTTCAAGATGGCATCCGTATATCTACTATCCTTAGGACCACCCCAAATTGGGATAAGGTCTCCATAGTCATCATCGGTGGCATATCTGATGGTGTGGTCGTAGGTCTCATAAAGTTTGCGTGTAAAGTCTGAGAGGAAGTCAATGTACTTCAATCCGAACTTTTTTATGCACTCGCAACCTACTTGCAGTTCATCGCCAGTTTGCGTATTCTCGATTACGTATGCGTTGTTACACCAATGACCACATAGGTCGCATTTGCCGTAATCAGCTCCATGCTCCTTAATCTTGAATACCAACTCCTTGGTTGTATCAGCAGGAGTAAAGGCTCCATTCTTATATGTAGCCAGCAATCTCCAATTACTTTCGTCTGGCATATTGATGGTGAGGTCACAGATGTCATGCCAATACTTACCAATGGTGGTTTGACAATCTTCTACTACCGCATGACGGAATAACTTTTTTCGTGGGTTACTAATGGTGTAGTCGAAACCTTCTACATTGCGCTTTGTCTTCTCAGCGAACTTCTTAAATGAGTCAACTGACTCTGATGGAATAAACGTCTTTATCGTATTCATTGCTCTTTAACTTTAAGTTGTTATTGTTTTAATTTTCTATTGCAAAGGTAGTCATTTTTTTTGAATTGACCAAATTTTAAATCTCATAATTAACTGATAATCAATAGTTTAACTTTGACTAACTTTTAGTCAAAGGAGTAATATCGGTGTCTGGTTTCCGCTGTGACACACCGATTATGAAAATATGAATAAGTATATGAAAGAGAAATTTGGTGAGCTTAGAAGGTATAGAAAACGGCATATAACCTATTTTTTAAGATTATATGCCGTTAGATAGTTTTCAATCTTTTTTAGAGCCTTTTGGTGTTTGGCTTTAATCCTTTTTTGTTCGGTATCTTCATTATGCCGACTTATATTATGGCGCAAGTCATTTATCTTTACCTTTAAGGCTATAATGTTGCCTGATGTAATTATTCGTGAAAGATATTCGCCGTACGATTCGTCTTCTGTATGAGTAAGCAAGTCTAAGGTGTTGATATTGTTCTTATCTACGCCCAACTTTGCTAAATCAGTAAAGGAGCAATTTGTATCTTCTACAATATCATGCAAGACACCGGCAATTCTTTCAGCCTCATTATTACCCATAAGAGCAACAGATAACGGATGGAGTATAACAGGGTTCCCGTCTAAGTCTTTTTGACCTTTATGGTATCTAGACGCTATTTCCACTGCTTCCTCAAAATTTATCATATTCTTCTTTTGTTATTTCCTTTCCGTAACAAATGCTTTCTCTAATAAAAGCAGAAGTGAAGTCCCCCAATTTCTCTGTTTTGCCTTTACGTTTGAAATTGCACTGTATAACCCCTTTGGTGATATACAGTCTTATTGCCAATTCTTCATAATCATCGTAAATATACATCTGACCTTTTTGGGGTAATGCTTTCCAAATTTCTAACTCATTCATATTTAATATTTTATCGGCTGTAAAGTTAGTTATTTATATTCAATTATACAAGTTTTTAACTTTGTTTATCTGAAGTGTGAGTAATATTCTTCAGAGAGTCTTTTTAGCCTTTCTATCCTTGGTAGGTCTGTTACTTTGTTTAACTGCCTTATTTCTTCATAATATTTATGTCCTAATCCTCCTTGCATTTTGGTTTCCATTCGTATCTTATTCCACAACTCTTCTCCGAGTATTCTTTTTGCATTTACTTCCGTTTCTTTAGCATATATCATTTTGGCTGTATTTACCTGAATCTCTGCCACTATATTGTTTGGCATAGATAGGTTTATGATATTTCCACTATACCCATTGAATATTTCTGCTTTTTGTTCCTTGTGTCTAATGAATGTGTCTAAATGCTTTAAATTCATTATAACATCATCTATCTTATTTTTATCGACAATAATAGTACTTCTCACCGCATCTTTGATGTCCGTGATTTCAATATTTTCAGTGATAAGTTTTCTATACATTGAAGAAAACGATTTATAATTAACTGGTGTTACTATTCCTCCTACCTTTTCTGATATAGTTTCTCCGACTGCTTTAAAATTATTACCAATTTCCCTCGCTTTTCCTACCAATATGGCACAATCTCTAACATTTTTGTTGTCACGTAGCCAGTATGGCAAAGTTCCCTTTCTGCTTGAAGATAATATTCGTAAGCAGTTTTTATCTATCCATGAGCCAAGTCCGCTTGGCAATGGCATATAGTTATTAACACGTTGTTTGGGATTATAATATTCTTCATCACTCATTACTATAGGTACAACATAACACATGCAGTTAGGATGCCATCCTAAGAAAACAATCTCTTTTGAGTATCTTCCTATCAGATCATCGCAGATGTCTGGTGCAGGATGGCGCTTACTCAACTTTACTTCATACCCCAAGATGAAGTCGAATTGTTGCCATCTTGTCTGCTCAGCCTTTCGATAAGCCATGTTTATCTCGGTTCTTGCCAGACGTATTGAAGCGTATTGACAGTCAAGACAACTTGCTGCTCTTCCATATCTCTCAGCATAGTCTGCTTTCATTGAGGGAAAGTCCGAGAGATATTTACTTATCCTCTTACTAAGAACTACCGCAGATTGTCCTCTTTCTATTGCAGTTGAAATGGTTTGCTCCATTTCTTTCTTCAATGCCTGAGACTGTACCCAGAGTTTTTGAGAGAGATTCATCCCTCTATCTACTCTTTGTTGGAATGCTTTAAGCGCTTCTGTGTTAGGCTGAAAATATCTATTATATTTATCTCCTCCCTTCTCAAAATCATAAGCACGAAGAACCTTACGAGCTAAAAGGTCTTGCATTATATTACTTTCCTTCCACTCGTTTGAAGTTCCTGAATAGATAAGACCATTCATTTGTGATACGTAGCCTGACATCAATTTATTGACTATCTGATTTAATTCCGGATAATCTCTAAACTGAAATTCGAAAGAACCGTCATAGCTGGTGCTTTCTACAGCTATAGCCATTTCTTTAGCTATTCTATCATAAATGCTCTGAACCTGCGACATATACTTTATTAATCGTAAGTTCAGAGCATTGTATGCTTTCTTTTGATTGGGAATCTTGGGCTTCATTTATTTCGGCTTATAATGGTCGTTTACGCATTGTCTTTGATACAGTATGGCATATTTCTCGTATGGGCATGTGGCAAGTGTGGGTTGTCCTGTTACACTTTTATTCCGTGGATTAGAAACATAAGCACATCTATAACAAAACTTGTCGGTCTTCTTTTGTATAGCGACTGTTTTCTTTTTAGGCATAAGAGAAATTTTACATTGTCTGTTCGCCAATATTGAATGCTACTTGTTGTGCAAACGCTGATGCTGCTTGGTCTTTCCTAATCTCCTTTAACGTGGATATTGGGTCTTTAGACTGACCGAGCTTTATGATTGATTCTAACTGACTTTCGACTGGCAGTCCTCCGTTGGCTTTCATTCTTACATTAATTGAATTATTCTCGTCTTCTGGAACATATGGAGAGATAATGTGTTTGCATGTTATATTATCAATCTCATTAGCCCATGATTGATTCATCTGTTTCAAGAAAGCTTTAATTACATTGAATTCTCGTTCAAAACATTCTTTCCATGCTCCAGATTCTTCTGTGATTTTAAGTCTTGCTTCTGTGAACAATGTTTGTCTTGCATCATAGCCAATATTGCCGAGCCCTTTCATATTGTCGAAAGAGATATCCGGCATTTGGGAAAGCATCCAATATAGCTTCAACAACGTATTGGTTTGATTGATAACTGCATCTTGCGATTGATTCCATGAGACATAAGAAATATCACCATCACTTTCTACGCGCCATATACGGCTGCTTTCTCCCTTCTTCTCTTTTCCTATGATTCCTCCCTTCACTTTTACTATTGGGGCTGAATTGTAAGATATGACATTACCATTACGAGAGAGACTATATTCCAATTCATGTCGTATGCCACCAAGTCCATCATAGACAGGAAAAGGACGCCATAGATAAACACCTGGAATCTTGTTGATTATTATCTGCTCTCCGCTTTCAACAGTTCCATCTTCCTTAATATGTGCAGTTTTTTCTTCCCATGAGTTTCCTTGATTATCTTTTTCCCATACAAAATGTCGGTCTTCTGTATAGGTTTCAAAGATTGTAATGGTTTTGGTATCTGATACCTTTTTGTCATATTCAAATGACATTGCTATCATATCATCGAGTTCATCAATGATAGGGTATAAGCACACCCTGTCCATTGGTGAGAAGGTCTTGCACTTTAACTTGTATTTGCATGGGAAACCGTATATGGTATTTTCTCTCTTGACTGTATACCATATAGTGAACATTTCGCAAGCTGCATAATAAGCGATTCCACGTTTAAAGTTCATGGTATCAATATGTGCATTTTCGTAAATCTTTTCTATTGCACTTATAATAGCTGTTTGGGTGTCATTTGAAGGTTTGTTGTATTCACGTTTTACTGGTATGGCAAATGTAAACTGATTAAAACGGCTTGCAAGTAATTTATCCAAACCGATAGCAATACGTGAAGACTTCTCTCCATTCTCTTTATCTTTTAAACTTATCGTGTCTGTTAGTACCTCATGATTAGAAGTCTCATAAGTTTTAAGCAAAACGCTCCATAAGGGAACACATATTGTCCTCTTCTTTAAAGCGTTGATTTTCTGGTCTATACTATTTGTGTTACCAAGTATTTCTTTTATATCCATATTTGCAACTTTTGTTGCAAATATACTAAAAGTATTTTAATAACAAATAATATTAAGGAATAAACTTTGGAATAACTATTTAAAACTTTTAAATGTATGGTTTTATGCGTTGTTCCGTGTCACGTCTCGAACGTGATGTGCGCCTTGTCGCTCACGGATAATCTTTAGATAAAGATACTTATTGCGGTAGACCTTGATGTTATGGCATATAGCTTACCGCTCTTGCCTCTCATTAACAGTCCGTTGATACCGTTAATGCCTCTTGAGTAGCCTATTTTGTCTTACCACTCTGGGATGGCTGTTGTGCTGATAGCGTCCGTAACGTCGATTGCTGCACCTATCTTGACAAGCTCTTTGAGCTGTCTTGTTGTATACTTCTTCATAGCTGTTTATTTTTATTGTTATTAATATTATAGCGTCCGTTTTTTCGCATTGAAGATAATTTTTGTTGACATTCCTTTTTTGTAGGAGCTGCGCATATTATACCTATTTCATCGAACGCTCCCCAATTCCAAGGAGCGGGACGTTTTTTATAGATTACCTTCTTCATAATCGTATAGTGTTAATGGTTATTGATGTTTGGCGAAGCCTTGGGAGGCAGGCAAGTTTGCCCATTCTTCAAATGCATTGTAGTAGCCTGTTCTGATGAACAGCATATCTCCACTACCATCACCCCACCAATCATTACAATGTGAAATGTATCTGCCTATCTGATTGTGATTTGTTGGGCATAGCTTCTTATACATAGAACGGAACATAGAAGACACCTTTCTTCCGCTGAAATGTCCAGCCCTCTTTGCGTCATTGGTGCAGTAACCATACATTGCAACAGTTTCCACTTTCTCGTTATCATCAAGAAACTCCCAATCGCTATCGCCCCATGGACCGTAGTTGATGGTGTCTTTGAGTAGCTGCTGTTCGTCTGATGTGAGAACTGAAACGATTTTCTGTATTTGATTAATTGTAGCTTCCATAATCGTTTTAATGTTTTGATATGTAAAAGGTATAAGGCGTTATAAAGAAACTTGCTTATAACGCCTTATATGGAGCAATTAGGGCTTTAGTCTGTAGTGAATGTAAAGCCTGGAAGTTGTATGTAATGTTTTAGCGCAAACTTTGCGTTAGGTGTGAGTTGTCGCTGCCATGCTTTGTTTTTAGGAGACCATTTGAAAGCATTTCCCTTCAACATAGACCTTGTCTCACTATTTGGTATATCATCGAAATATATACGAATACGCTCATCTGAATTACATATAACAACTTTACCACCGTCAAAGTTATATTCTTTGTCTTCTGTGGTTGCCATAACTGTATGGCGCTTAATAGCCTGCTCTGTGTCTTTAATTTTGGCAAGATTATTTGAGAGTTGATATGTTTGAAAACCTTTCTTCATGAATGAATACGGAGGTTCTGCCATTAACCCGTTTATTGAACTCTCGGACAATCCGAGAGCTTCGAGTTCTTCACGCTGCTCTTCGTCTGATAATTTGCCATTTCTGACGATCTTGTTCACTGCTTTCATTTTCTCCTGCAGCTCAGTAAGCGTATCGAGCTTGCTCTGCAAACGCTCAACTTCCTCCCAACCTACCAAACGCTGTTGGCGGTTTACACGCTTCACGACCTTCTCTTTCCAAGTCTCAAAGCGCTCACGTGCAGAATGCTCGTAATCATTCATCTTCTGATGTCTGCGGTTGTTGAAATTACCTGCTCCCGTTACCATTACTGAGAATGTGCGACTCAAAGCTTGAAGCCATTCGCTATACTTAGAGATATAACGTTTCTCGTACTCGTTTTGCAGTTCTTCGGGGATTTGTGCTAAGAAAGAGTTCAAACCGCTCTCGCACTCTTGTAAAAGACTTGCGCCCATACGTTCTGGGTCCATACTGATACCTTGTCCTGCTCGATTTGCAAGGTCTTTGATTGCTAATACTGATTGTCTCATATGATTAAATGTTAGATTCAATAATATCGAACTTGATATTTCTAATCGGGTTGTGACCTTTCTCTACTGCTATATCGAATGCTTCACATTCATTCTCGTAGATGCTTTTCTTATTGTCACATTCGTAATCGAACTCTACCTTTTTAAGGGATTGTTCTCCAAAGAAATTTACTTTTTCTTTGAAGAAGGTTACTTTTAGAACTGTTACTTTATTCATTGCTCTTTTACTTTTTGTCTATTTTTTATATAAACTACCACGGCGTTCATTGCATTTAGCTTATCTTTTGCCAACTGTAATTTACGTTCTGTTTTCTCCAATATCTCAAGGTTTTGGCAAAAGACAGAACCTTTCGTTAAAACGTCTATTGATTTTTTTGCTTCTCTAATCTGGTTACGAATGGCTTTCATATTTGGTAAAAAATTACCACTTTCCAAGTCGTTGATTATAGAATTATATAAATCCGTGTAGATTCCAAAGTCGTTATTCATTGCTCTTTAACTTTAAGTTGTTATTGTTTTAATTATCTATTGCAAAGGTAGTCATTTTTTTGCAATTAA
>OFSC01002246.1_pt1 | contig 10153 bp, 8 predicted proteins | sample 1543201 | NCBI WGS metagenome assembly OFSC01 (sample SAMN04209228, study PRJEB22552) | human gut metagenome | biome: gut; material: feces | host: Homo sapiens | place: USA: Oklahoma
GCTGGGAGTTCTGGCCGGTGTGGAGGATCATGTGTTTGCAGCTTCCTCCACCTATACGAATCCATTGTCCGCAGTGGAATTTTTCCAGAAAACAGGGGTAGATGCACTGGCGATTTCCTATGGAACCATGCATGGAGCCTCAAAGGGGAAAAATGTAAAGCTCCGTAAGGAAATCCCGGTGGCAATCCGTGAGTGTATGAACCATCTGGGGATTTTTGGGGCTCTTGTTTCCCATGGCTCATCTACCGTTCCCGGATACATTGTAGATGAAATCAACGCTCTGGGAGGGGAGCTTGCAGATACCCACGGTATTTCCATTGAGCAGTTAAAGGCAGCGATCCGCTGCGGCATTAATAAGATCAATGTGGATACGGATATCCGTTTGGCTGTGACGCGCAATATGAAGGAGCTGTTTGCAGCCCGGCCAAAGCTTCGCACCAGTCCCTCAGTAGGAGGAATTTATGAACTTCTGGAGAAAAAGAAGGATCAGTTTGATCCAAGAGTATTCCTTCCTCCTATTATGGACACAGTGATGTACGGTGTTGTAGAGGATGAGGATCGGGCAGCCATTGTGGACTGTATCGAACGGGGTGTGAAAGAGGTTGTGGGGACTCTGATCGTAGAGTTTGGCTCCTTTGGAAAAGCGCCTCTTGTGGAGCAGGTATCTCTGGAAGAAATGGCAGAGCGCTATCGGAAAGCGGGAATTTAAAGGTACAGGTTAAAAGAGCTGATGCTGCGGCAGAGAGAAGCGTTTCTCTCTGCCGTATTTTATACAGCTGAGAGAACAGAAGCGGTTTTTGCGACAATTTTTGCGACACTTCCTTTAAACTGATTGACGTTTTTCGGCTAAAAAGGTATAATTAGATAAGATTTGGAAAATTTAGACACAATAGGCCGGACAGGAGAGAACTTATGATCGCATTAAAGGCCGAGGACGTAAAGTCCTTTACATCCCGACTGTTTATAAAGGAGGATTTTGATTCCTTCTGGGTGCGGGAGGTGAATATCGTTACATACAATAGTTTTACCATGGATGGACATATCAGATCCGGGTATTATACAGAAGAGGAGCGGGAGGAGCAAAGGATCGGGGAGTTTTCTTCCTGGAGACAGCTGCGCCCGTTTTGTTTTTCTCTTATCAAAGGAAAAAAGCTGCCTGAAAGCTTTAAGATCGTACTGCAGCTTCCGGCCGGACAGACAGAGCGTTTTGCTTCGAAAAGCGGCACCGGAATAAGCGGGGATCAGATCCAGGGACTGTATCTGAATATCCGGTATGAAGAAGGGGAATTATACTGTATTACGGGAACCGCACTTAAATTTTTTACTCTGGACAAGGCCCTGGAGGTTCAGTGGGATGAGTCTGTGAGGGAGTTTTTCCGTTCCCGTCAGATTCCGTGCACACAGGAAGGGGTAAATTAGCAGAGCGAAAAATCGAAAGCATATGAGGGACAAGCTCTTAAAACAGGGAAGGGAGCAATATGGATAAGACAAAGCTGATGAAGAAACTGGATGAACTGACTGCTTTGGCAGCGGCTCATGACAAACGTCTTGAGATGACCCAGGTGTTAGACTGCTTTGCAGATGAAGCAGTAACGCCGGAGGAAATGGAAGATGTATATGCCAGACTGGAAAAGCGGGGCGTACAGATTCTGGCAGAAGAGGGAACGGATACGTCTGAGGATGAAGGACTTCTTCTGGAAGAAGATGGGGATGATTCTGAGGATACCGTATCAGAACTGATAAACAGCAAATACCGCTGGAACAGGGAGGATTCCGAGACAGATGATGAGGATTTTTCTCCATCTGCGGACAATGATGAGGAAGATGAGGAAAATTCCCACGAACAGCTGTTAGAGGGCGTAGCCAGTACGGATCCGATCCGGGAATATTTAAAGGAAATCGGCTCCATTCCTCTTCTTACCCAGGAGCAGGAGCAGGAATTGGCAAAACGCAAGGCCTTAGGAGACCTGCATGCAGGCCAGAAGCTGGTAGAGGCCAATCTCAGGCTGGTAGTCAGCATTGCAAAGCGCTATACAGGCCGCGGGATGAGCTTTCTGGATCTGGTCCAGGAGGGAAATATCGGCCTGATGAAAGCGGTGGAAAAGTTTGATTATACAAAGGGCTACCGTCTCAGCACCTACGCTACCTGGTGGGTAAAACAGTCTGTAACAAGAGCGCTGGCGGATCAGTCCAGAACTATCCGTCTTCCTGTTCACATGGTAGAAGCTGTAAACCGGGTGCGCAGGGCTCAGAGGATGCTGGCAGTGCGGCTGGGCCGGGAACCTTCCAATGAGGAGATCGGGAAAGAGATAGGAATGTCGGAAAAGAGGGTCACAGAGCTGATGCAGTCTTCCGGCGACACAGTATCTTTAGAGACGCCGGTGGGTGATGAGGACGGTTCCAATCTGGGAGATTTTGTGGCAGACGATGCTAACGCATCCACAGAGGAAAAGGCTGAGAGCGTATTTTTAAGAGAAGAAATCGATCAGATGCTCCAGGGTCTAAACCCCAGAGAGCGGGAGGTCATTATCCTGCGCTTTGGCCTGGAATCGGGCCATCCCATGACACTGGAGGAAGTGGGAAAGCGGTTTAAGGTTACCAGAGAACGTATCCGCCAGATTGAAACGGCGGCTTTAAGAAAACTGAGAAATCCGTCCAGGAGCAGGAAAATAAGGGATTTTCTTCCCTAGAAGCTAAAGGATTTTGCTAGCACTCATTTCGAATGAGTGCTAATTTTTTGTTGACATTTCTCCAAAGTGGTACTACAATGTAATTTGTGAGCAGATAAAATAAAGGGATATTTCCAGAACCACTTTGGAAGTCCCATACCATATGAGTTTCAGAAAAGAAAAATCAAAAGAAAGAGGCGCATATTATGGCAAAGAAAGGCAGTTTATCTATTACAAGCGAGAACATTTTCCCTGTGATCAAAAAGTGGCTTTATTCCGATCACGATATCTTTTACCGCGAGCTGATCAGCAATGGCTGCGACGCGATCACCAAGCTTAAAAAGCTGGAGCTGATGGGCGAGTACGAAAAGCCTGAGGATGTGGAGTATAAGATCCAGGTCAGCGTAAACCCCAATGAAAAGACCATTACCATCAGGGATAATGGCCTTGGCATGACGGAGGAAGAGATTGACAAATATATTAACCAGATCGCATTTTCCGGCGTTCAGGACTTCATGGAGAAGTACAAGGACAAGGCAAATGAAGACCAGATCATCGGTCATTTCGGTCTGGGCTTTTATTCCGCATTTATGGTGGCAGATAAGGTTACCATTGATTCCTTATCCTATCAGAAGGATGCAAAGCCGGTGCACTGGGAGTCTGAAGGCGGCATTGACTATGAGATGACAGAGGGAGAAAAGGCAGAGGTTGGTACGACCATTGTTTTATACCTCAACGAGGACAGCACCGAGTTCTCCAACGAGTACCGTGCAAGAGAGGTTATTGAGAAATACTGTGCTTTCATGCCTGTAAGCATTTTCCTGGAGAATGAGACTGCAGAGCCTCAGTATGATACCATCGAAAAGGACGAACTGACCGAAAAGGATACGGTAGTTGAGACTGTTATCGAGCCTGCAAAGACCGAGGAGAAGGAAAAGGAGGACGGTACCAAGGAAACCGTGGAGATCGAGCCGTCCAGAGAAAAATATAAGATTTTAAGACGTCCTGTAGCGTTAAATGACACCAATCCTCTGTGGAATAAGCATCCCAACGAGTGTACAGAGGAGCAGTATAAGGATTTCTACCGCAAGGTATTCAGAGATTACAAGGAGCCATTATTCTGGATCCACCTGAACATGGATTATCCCTTTAACTTAAAGGGTATTCTGTACTTCCCGAAGATCAACATGGAGTACGAGAGCATCGAGGGAACCATTAAGCTGTACAATAACCAGGTATTTATCGCAGATAATATCAAGGAAGTTATTCCGGAGTTCCTGATGCTCTTAAAGGGCGTGATCGACTGCCCGGATCTGCCGTTGAATGTATCGAGAAGTGCGCTGCAGAATGATGGATTTGTAAAGAAGATTTCCGATTACATCACCAAGAAGGTAGCGGACAAGCTGACTGGTATGTGCAAGACTGACCGGGAGACCTATGAGAAATATTGGGACGATATCGCTCCATTTATCAAATTTGGCTGCTTAAAGGATCAGAAATTTGCTGAGAAGATGGATGACTACATCATTTACAAGAATCTGGACGGAAAATATCTGACGCTGAAAGACTGCATGGATAAGGCGAAAGAGGAAGGTCATGAGAACCAGATCTACTATGTAACAAATGAGAAAGAGCAGAGCCAGTACATCAACATGTTCAAGGCAAACGGACAGGATGCGATCATCATGTCTCACAGCATTGATAATCCATTCATCAGCCAGGAAGAGCAGAAGCATGAGAACCTGAAATTCCTGCGTATTGATGCCGATGTCAATGACACGCTGCGCGAGGAAGTGAAGGAAGAGGACAAGGAAGCGCTCAAGAAACAGGAAGAGACGCTGACAGAGACCTTCAAGAAAGCATTGGGCGATGATAATCTGCAGGTAAAGGTTGAGAAGCTGAAGGATGCTGAGATTTCTTCGATGATCACCCTGTCGGAGGAAACACGCCGTATGCAGGATATGATGAAGATGTACAACATGGGCATGGATGCGTCGATGTTCGGCGGCAGCGGTCAGGTGCTGGTACTCAACGCGAACAACAAGCTCGTTCAGTACGTCTTAGAGCACACGGATGGCGAGAATACGCCGAAGATCTGCGAACAGCTCTACGACCTGGCACAGCTCAGCCACGGTTCCCTGACACCGGAGCGCATGACGAAGTTTATCGCACGGTCGAATGAGATTATGGGTATGATGCTGAACTAAGGGCGTCTGGTTTAGGACAGTTTTATATAGGAAAATATGTTAAAATATCATATATGATATAATAACGGAGCTGCTGCACGTAAATGTGGCAGCTCTTTTATTACCTGTTAAGAGAGCAAATGGGATTCACTATTTCACGAATCTAGTATTTATGATAGAATAGGAGCACTTAGCAAGGTTTTTTCAGATTTGACGGGGAGGTGCGTGTATGTTTGGAATCGGGGGATGGAAACAGGTTGGCGCGACGTTTGATATGAAACGGCAGGCGGCGATCCGGGAGCAGCTGGAACAGGCGGGAATTGAGTATCAGGTCAAGGTGCAGAACCGTCTGAAATCGGGCGTGCTTTCCGGCAATCAGCGGGCGAGGCTGGGAAGTGCGGGAGAAAATGCGGCATCGGAACGGGAATATCTGTTTTATGTGCAGAAAGCAGAGGAGGAAAAGGCGCGCCGTGTGATAGAAAGCGCCGGAAGATAAAACAGGTATTTTCTGGGAATGAAAGGCCTGAATGACGAAGGAGAGAAAATGGGAGAGGGAAAATGGAACGAATCGGATCTTTGGCAGCGGGAGGCAGAAGAAAATGGTCTGCAAACGGAACCTGAGCTGCAGAATGCGGTTCAGAGTCCGAAACAAATCCGAAAAACCTGCCGCCGCGAGGTGCGCCGTGTCTGCAATGTCCTCGGCTGGGCGCTGGCATTTTTCAGCGTGATGACGGTGCTTGTCAGCATACTTCTGGAAGTGGCTGGCAACGTATGGGCGGACGGAGGCGTGCTCAGTACGTTTTTGAACCGGATGGTAAATGCAGCGTGGTATGAGGATGGCGGAAGCACGCTGGTCATCTATGCGCTGGTTCTTCCATTCGTATTTTTAATTCTGCGCCTTGTCCCGGAAGAACGGGCAGAGAAAATGAAGATTAATTTCCTGCAGTTCTGTATGTTTTTTATTTTGGCACAGGGATTTGGAACTATCTTTAACCTGCTGGGAAATGCAATCAATGATGCGGTGGCGGCAAGTAGCGGCGGCGATGCATCCGCGATGAACCCGGTCAACGAGATGCTGGATTCGCTCTCGCCGGTAATGATTTTATATGTAGGGTTTTTAGGACCAATTATTGAGGAATATATCTTTCGATGGAAACTCTTAAACCGATTGCGCCGTTTTGGCGATAAGGCGGCGATCACCTACACGGCGCTGATGTTTGGTCTGATGCACGGAAATGTGACGCAGTTTCTCTATGCGGCGGTGATTGGCGTGGTTCTGGGATATGTGGCGGTGAAGACGGGACGGATGCGTTATAACTGTCTGCTGCATATTCTGATCAACAGCTGGTCGTTAGTGATAGCGATGCTTGGAACACAGGATACGCTGCTGCCGCTGTTTATCACGTTTCTGATGACCGGGTTTATGGGCTGCACGATCATCGGATCGTTTGTTCTGCTGATTTTCAATTTCCGGAAAATCCGGCTGTCCGATGGGGCAATCCCAGAGGGTGTGAAATTCCGCAATATATGTGGGGCAATGTATGGGAATCTCGGGACAGTGGCATTTATTCTGGTAAGTTTGATTACGATGGCGTTTTTCTTGTCGAGATGATGTGGTGGTCAGTTGCTGTTCACAAGTAGGCACTTTTGGAAGTGAAAGTGCCGTAAGATAACGTGGTGGCAGCAGGAATTAGTTGTATTTAAATGCGAAGCCACGGTAAAATCTGTTACTGGGCACGTGTGCGTGAACAGTAACGCTGTTCACGTGTTTGTCGTGTATTTCACGGGATTATGCTTGACTTCCTACTGTGTGATTACTATAATAAATAGTAATGAATACTACGTGATGTGAATTGCGTAACGGGAGGACGTTATGTTATATAAAATTATTGGTGACAGCTGCATGGATTTGACGGAGGAACTGAAATTGGATCCGCATTTTCAGATGGTTCCGCTGACCCTGCAGATAGGGGATTACAAGGTAACGGATGATGAGACATTTAACCAGAAGGAGTTTCTGGCAAAGGTAAAGGCAAGTTCCGAGTGCCCGAAGACGGCGTGTCCATCGCCGGAGAGCTTCAAGGAAGCATTTGAGGGCGATGCAGAATATATTTTCGTGGTAACGCTTTCGAACCATCTGAGCGGCTGCTACAACTCGGCGGCTTTGGCAAAACGCCTTTATGAGGAAGAGAACGGAACGGACGGAAAGAAGATCGCAGTCATTGATTCCCTGTCGGCGTCGGCGGGCGAGTTAAATATTGCGCTGTTCATCCGGGATCTGTGCGAGAAAGGTCTTCCGTTTGAGGAGATCTGCAGGCAGACGGAGGAATATCGGGATTCGATGAACACGTATTTCGTCATTGAGACGCTTGATTTCTTAAAGAAAAATGGCCGTCTGACCGGTTTAACGGCTTTTATCGCGTCGGCGCTAAATATCAAGCCGGTTATGGGCGCGGACAGCGGTACGATCATCAAGCGTGATCAGGCGCGCGGCATGACCCGGGCGCTCGACCGGATGGCGGAGATTGCGTGCAAAGAGGGCGGCGATACCGCAAGCAAACGTCTGGTGATCGCACACTGTAATAACCCGGAACGTGCTGAGCACGTGAAAGAGATCATGTGTAAAGGGGCAAACTTCCGTGAGGTAGTGATCACGAATACGGCTGGCGTTGCAACCGTATATGCGGGCGACGGCGGAATCATTATGACACTGTAGGGAGAAAGAGTGGGTGATGACAGCTGGAAAGGTGGAAAACGCCGGACAGCTGCGATTGATTGAGGAAAAATGAAGCATACATTTTTTAGTAAATGCACGAAAATGCCGTTCAGATACCGGACGGCATTTCTTTTATCTAGAATTGGAAATTTGACAATTTTGGCAGGAATGACGCTTTTGCTTGGCGGATGCCAGGCGGGAGGTTCCATATGGAAAGAGACAATCTCATTGGAGCCAAAAGACAAAACGGTATCGGAAGAAACGCTTGATCCGGAAACAGATATAGACGGGCAGGTGGAGTCAGAACAGGTAGATGGCGCGGAACTGAGGGTGGAAATGCAGGGGCAGGACGAATCTGGCAAACTTGAGTCAGAACCGGGAGAAAATGATTCAAATGAGTGTTCGCTTCTGTTTGCCGGAGATATCTATTTTTCCAACCATGTTTTAAATGCCTACGACCGTGTGGGAGGTATCGGTGGCGTCCTCGGAGAGAGTTTGCGGGAGACGATCGCGGAGTCTGATATTTTTATGGCAAACCTGGAATTTCCGTTCAGCGACCGGGGAACACAGGCGGCGGATAAACAGTTTACGTTCCGGGTATCGCCGTCCCGCGTGTCTATTTTACAGGAGATCGGACCAGACATCGTGACGGTGGCGAACAACCATGCGCTAGATTACGGCACGGACGCACTGCTGGACACGTGCGATACGCTGGACAGTGCCGGGATTTTGCATGTTGGGTCGGGAAAAAATCTGGAGGAGGCGAAACAGCCGCAGATCATTGAGAAAAATGGAAAAAAGATTGGTTTTCTGGGTGCGTCGCGCGTTTTTCCGACGGGCGGATGGGCGGCAGGATCGTCGCATCCGGGCATGTTTTCGGCGTATGACACGGCTTCGGTCGTGCAGGAGATCCAGAAGGTAAAGAAAGAGTGTGATTATCTGGTTGTCTATGTCCACTGGGGCATCGAGCGAAACACGCAGCCAGAGGCGTACCAGCGGGAGATGGGGCATCAGTACATCGACGCGGGCGCTGATCTGGTGGTTGGCAGCCATCCACATGTGCTGCAGGGGATTGAGCTGTATCATGGAAAATGGATTCTGTACAGTCTGGGAAATTTTGTGTTCGGAAGCTCGATTCCGGAGACAATGCTGGTACAGGCGTCGGTAGATGCACAGGGAGAGACGGCGCTTTCAATTGTGCCTGCAACTTCATCCGCCGGATATACGAGAGAGCTGGACGTGGGGAAGAAAGAGGCGTTTTACCAGAAGATACAGGGGCTTTCGGACGGCGTGCAGATTGATGAGAATGGAAAGGTGCAGGTGCAGTAAAATCAATTCGTGAAATCCTGCCCCTGAAAACACCCGCTTTCCCGCAGTGCCTTGGAAAACGTATTCAAAAACGCCCGCTTATTTCCACTCCATTCCGGTGCGACCAGCAATTTTTTCGGTCCATCGCCGCTGATCCGGTGGATGACCATATCGGGCGGCAGCAGGCGGATACATTCGATCAGCAGCTCAATGTATTCGTCCATTGAAAAGACCGGAAAAGGTGCTTGTTCGTAGAGCTCTGCCAGCTTCGTGCCGCGTAAAATGTGGAGAAGCTGAAGTTTGATGCCGTCGATGGCGGGCTGGAAATCGGCCAGATAGCGGACGGTATCGAGCATCTGGGCTTTTGTTTCATCAGGCAGCCCCAGAATGACATGGACGATGACGGTCAGACCGGCGGCTTTCAGTTCACGGACGGCATTTTCAAAGACCGGGAGGGAATAACCGCGCTGGATGCGCGCGGCACTTTCCTCATGGATGGTCTGAAGTCCCAGTTCCACCCAGACCGGTTTTCGACGGTTTAAGCGGGCGAGAAGCTCCAGGACATCCGGCGGCAGGCAGTCCGGGCGGGTTCCGATGGACAGGGCGGCCACGTCCGGGTGGGCGATTGCTTCGGAAAAAAGCGGCTCCAGATAGGAGACAGGCGCATAGGTATTTGTGTAGGACTGGAAATATGCGACATATTTTCCGTCCTTTATTTTATTTGCGACACGCGCCTTTGCCGCTTCGATCTGTTCGGTCACGGAGGTGTGAGCCGGCTCTGCAAAATCGCCGGAACCGCCGTGGCTGCAGAAAATGCAGCCGCCCGTTCCCAGCGTACCGTCCCGGTTGGGACAGGTCATGCCGCCGTCGAGCGCCAGCTTGTAGATTTTCTGCCCAAATTGGTCTTTCAGCCATGCGTTTAACGAATAGTAGGGACGACCGTCGGAGTAGCAGCGGGGTATGGAGGAATCCGGGTGTTTGCCGGAGGCGGTGGATGCAGGATGGAATGTTTCGGGTAATGATAGGTATGTTTGAGTAGTTTGTTTCATACGAACTCCTGTGTTTTACTATATAAATGAAAGCTTACCAGAACCACAGCATTTTGTAAATACACGAAAGAATATCGTATTGAGGCATTTTGAGGAAAATGATATAATATATACAAGAAGTCAGATTAAATCAAAATGTCTGAAATCATAATCATATAAAGGGAACAATTGTTAATGTTCCCGGGTAGGCACTTTTGGAACCGAAAGTGCCGTAAGAAAACGTGG
>OFSC01002248.1_pt1 | contig 10135 bp, 6 predicted proteins | sample 1543201 | NCBI WGS metagenome assembly OFSC01 (sample SAMN04209228, study PRJEB22552) | human gut metagenome | biome: gut; material: feces | host: Homo sapiens | place: USA: Oklahoma
ATCTGCCGAAAAATCTGACTACGCATCTTACGCACAAGCTTTATGCAGTGTTTCCCTAATGACACGCTTATACGTTCTGGCACTTCAGTTCGTGTTCTACCAGAGCCAGATCGTTCTTTACCATACGCTCTACCAGATCGGAGAAAGAGATCTCACGCTTCCAGCCCAGAACAGATTCTGCCTTTGCCGGATTACCCAGCAGAACGTCTACTTCTGCCGGACGGAAGAACTTCTTGTTGACGGAAACGATGGTCTTGCCGGTAGCCTTGTCGATACCGATCTCGTCTACGCCGCTGCCCTGCCACTCTACAGTGATGCCTGCGTGTGCAAAAGCAGTTTCTACGAATTCCCGAACGGTGCGGGTTTCGTTGGTAGCGATAACATAGTCGTCCGGCTTGTCCTGCTGCAGCATCAGCCACATCGCACGAACATAGTCCTTGGAGTGACCCCAGTCACGCTTGGAATCCATGTTGCCCAGTTCTACATGATCCAGCACGCCGAACTTGATTCTTGCAACAGCGTCTGTGATCTTACGGGTAACGAATTCCAGACCGCGGCGTTCCGATTCATGGTTGAACAGGATACCGGAGCATGCGAACAGACCGTAGCTTTCACGATAGTTCTTGGTGATCCAGTGACCATACAGCTTTGCAACGCCGTACGGGCTTCTCGGATAGAACGGTGTCTTTTCGGTCTGCGGCATTTCCTGTACCAGACCGAACATTTCAGAAGTGGAAGCCTGATAGAAGCGGCATTCCGGCTTTACCGAACGGATCGCTTCCAGCATGTTGGTAACGCCCAGAGCGTCGATCTCTGCGGTAGCCAGCGGCTGTTCCCAGCTGGTTGCTACGAAAGACTGTGCAGCCAGATTGTACACTTCGTCTGCCTGAGAGATCCGCATTGCGGAGATCAGGGAGATCACGTCCGTCATATCTGCATAGATGAAGTGGATCTTGTCCTTGATGTGCTCTACGTTGCCGTAATCCACAACGCTCTTACGACGCATAATGCCGTATACTTCATAGCCCTGCTCCAGCAGCAGTTCTGCCAGATAGGAGCCGTCCTGTCCTGTGATACCTGTAATCAGTGCATGTTTGCTCATAGTAATTTCTTTTCCTTTCTATATATCAGAAATCGTCGGTTTTGCTTTTGACGATTTCGATTTATACCAACTGGTTCCGGTTGCAGATCTTCAGATTTTCGATGACCTTCTTTACGTCCTGTGTGCTGTCCTTGGCACAGATCAGAACGGCATCGTCAGTGTCTACCACGATCAGATCTTCCACGCCCACTGCTGCGATCAGACGCTTGCCGCCGCAAATGGTGCTGCGTTCGGTGCCGATCGTGATGACATCGCCCTCGATATAGTTGCCGTATTCATTGGTGGAGTTGATGCGTTCCACTGCCAGCCAGTTTCCCACATCGTCCCAGCCGAAGCTGCCCGGCAGGGTGTAGATGTTCTCTGCCTTTTCCATGACACCGAAGTCAATGGACTCGCTGCGGAATGCGTGATACTCGGTTTCCAGCACTGACGGGAATTCCGCAGTTCCCACAGCTGCTTCAATGCGTTCCAGACCAGCGTAGATGTCCGGCATCAGGGATTCCAGATTTGCCAGAATGGACGATGCTTTCCAGACGAACATGCCGCTGTTCCAGAGATACCGGTGAGAAGCCAGATACTGCTTTGCAGTTTCCAGATCCGGCTTTTCTACGAAACGCTCTACCCGATAAACGCCAGCCATGCCCAGATCGGTGTCCCGTTCGAAATTGATGTAGCCGTAGCCGGTTTCCGGATAGGTCGGTGTAATGCCGATGGTCACCAGATTCTGATCCTTTTCTGCCACTGCCACTGCCTGCCGCAGGGTGTCCACATACATTTCCTCATAGCGGATCAGGTGGTCAGAGGGCAGCACCAGCATCATTGCCTCGCCGTACTTCTTGCGAATCACAGCGGCAGCCAGACCAATACAGGGAGCTGTATTTCTGGCACAGGGCTCCAGCAGGATATTTTCCTCCGGCAGCTGGGGCAGCTGTTCCTTTACCAGTGCGGCATAGCTGACATTGGTCACCACAAATACGTCGTCCATTGCCACCATCGGCAGCAGACGCTTGACGGTTTTCTGGATCATGGTTTCTCCGTCTTTGGTCAGAGAGAGAAACTGCTTGGGATAATTGCCACGGCTCTTGGGCCAGAAACGTTCGCCTCTGCCGCCTGCCATGATTACTGCGGTCACTTTCATGAGTGATCTCCTTTCTCTTGTTCCTGCTCCTGCATCTGCTCCTCCTGATACAGCAGTTCCTGTGCATCGTGAGCATTGGCTTCCTCGTTGGTTTCACCGGGGAACAGGGCAGTTTTCAGTGTCATCAGAATGATACGCAGGTCCAGAAAAATGGAATAGTTCTCGATATACATGAGATCCATTTTCAATTTATCATAAGGCAGGGTATCATACAGACCGGTGACCTGTGCATAACCAGTCAGTCCTGCCTTTACCTGAAGCCGGAACTCAAATTCCGGCATGGTTTTCTCGTATTCCTCCGCCAGTTCCGGACGCTCCGGACGGGGGCCCACCACAGACATATCGCCGCGGAGGATATTGATCAGCTGAGGCAGTTCGTCCAGACGGCACTTCCGCAGGATCCGTCCCACCCGTGTGATACGGCTGTCGTTTTCCTTTGCCAGCTGCGGGCCGGCCTTTTCAGCGTTGACCACCATGCTGCGGAATTTGTACACGTAAAATTCCTTGCCGTGATAAGTCAGCCGCTTTTGTTTGAACAGCACCGGACCGCCGTCATCCAGCTTAATGGCAATGGCGGACAGCAGCATCAGCGGGGACAGCAGCACCAGAAAGACCACCGCAAAAACAAGGTCGAAGATACGCTTTCCCAGCCGCTGTTCAAATGTCAGCCCATAGTTCCGGCACAGCAGCAGCGGCGTATCAAACAGCCGGATCTCCTCTGCCCCTCTCAGGATAATATCCGAAATTTTCGGGGCAATATACGCCCGCACATTCTGGGCGAAGCAATATTTGATAAGATCGTTCCGCAGCTTTCCGGGAACCTCACAGAGGATAATACCCTCGTACCGTGCAATTGCCTCCTGAATCTCCTCCGGCGGTGCGTTGGCACTGACGGATTCACAGATCATATACTTGTCCACGCGGCGGCTCATTTTCAGCACCAGCTCCGCGGCATTCCGGTCGCCGTAGATGACTACCAGCTTTCGCGGCGGGTACAGCCGGAAACATAAGCGATTGGTCAGCACGATCCACAAAATCAGCACCGCCAGATCGGCAATGGTCAATAGGATCATCGGCACTGCCGCAGAAAAATCACGGTTGACAACGCTGATCTGGAAATAGGTCACCACATTGACACAGAAGATCGACAGCGTCTGGGAGTAGAACATGTCCGTTCGCTTGAGGTAGCCGATCTTCAGCCCGCCAAATGACTTGGCGAACAGCAGAACCAGCACCACATAGATCAGGATCATGACCCAGTTGCCGCGGCGATAGAACGGCAGCAGAATGGCATCGCTGTAGCTTTCATACCACACCCATGCAAAGCCGGCGGCATACAACCCCACCAGCAGCACCGCTGCAAAAAATGAAAAGATCCGTTTGAACTGGTCTCGGTTATAGTTTTTTTTCATCATATTCTCACAGCACATTTCTGTGCTGACATGCTTTCCTTTCCACAGGATCCGCCGGAAGAATTCCGGCAAAACTGCATCTCGGCACTGCACGAAGCAGAAACCGCAGCACACACTTTTATTATAACAGAGGGTACACCACTTTGTCAAGTATTTTCCATATAGTGCAATGTTTTCTGCTTCTATTTCGTGCTTTTTTTGCACAAAATGACGATTTGTGCAGAGCAGCACCTGAAATTTCTGCCGTCAACCGCAAAATGCACACAGACATTCCGCCTGTGTGCACTGCAAAGAAGACTACTGAAGATTACTTGTGAAACTCTAATTTAAGAGGCAGTATTGCCGCCGGAGTTGTTCAAATTCGGCATTTCCGGCGGTGTGCCGCCCTGTCCGCCGTTTGGTGCACCATTGGGAGCACCGCCCCGTCCGCCGCCGGCAGGTGCTCCGCCGTTCATGCTGCCGATTCCGCCGTTTGCTGTGACCTCTGTGCCGCCGCTGACAGAGCCGCCTTCTCCATAGCCGTCCTCGTTGAGGGTGCCGTCATAGGTGCCGCCGGTAACAATGGTATAGTCGGCGGAATCGCTGTCGCCAATGCCATAGATCACATCGGAAACGGCCTTCGGGGATTGCAATGCTGCAAGAACCGTACCGTTCTTGTCCACAATGCTGATCTGTTCCCCTGCTGCGGCATTGCAGTTGGTGGCGATCAGACAGCCGCTTTCCGGATACTCCATCATGCCCTTGCTGGACAGTGCCAGCAGGGTGCCGCCGGTATAGGTCATGTTGCCGTCTGCGTCCAGCGAGCCGTCACCGCCGCTGGTGGGGCCGCATACCAGCAGAGTGCCGCCGGACATCTCCCATGTGCTGTTGGAGTCTACGCCGTCACCGGAAGCGTTGACGTAGATATAACCGCCGGTAATGGCCATGGCATAAGAGCCACTGTCAGAGCCGCCGGTGTTCAGCCCGTCATCTGATGCGTCCAGAATCCGGACATTGCCGCCGCTGATGGTCATTTCCGCCTTGGATTCCACACCCTCGGTACAGCTGTGAATCGTAATGTCCCCGCCGGAAATTTCCAGATCGCCGTGGCTGCTGATGCCCTTGTTGTCGGAGGTGATCTCCAGCGTGGTGCCGGAGAACAATGCCGTTCCTGCCGCATGTACAGCGTGGTCGGTGGAATCAATGGTGCAGCTGCCGCCGCTCATGGTCAGGTTGCCGCCGCACTTGATGCCCTTGCTGGTGGCATCTTCCGCAGCAGTGGTCATGGCAGCTGCCGCAGATGCTCCTGCGTCTGTGGAGGAATCTGCGGTGCTCTGCATGGCTGCTGCCGGAATCGCACTGGCATCACTGGCTGCGGCGTTCTGGCTGTTGTCTGCATTGTCGGGCGGTGTATTGCCGTTACCGCAGAAATTGCCGCCGCCAAAGGTTTCGCCGTCCGGCAGCTCCGGCGGATTTCCGGAGGGTGCCTCTCCGGAGGGCATGTCACCGGAAGGCGGATTGCCGCCGCCGAAGTTGTTCGGCTGGAAATCGTCCTGTGCAGAAGCGGCAACTGTACCGGTGGTGGTAATGGTCACAGCACCGCCGGAAACTGTCAGGTCGCCGTCTGCCTGAATGCCGTCCTCGGCACTGGTCACATCGACTTCTCCCGCCTGTAACTCCAGCGAACCGGTGCAGTTCACGCCGTCTTCTGCGGCATCAATGGTCAGCTTGCCGCCGGCAATTTCCACATCGCCGCCGCAGTGGATTCCCTTGCTGCTGTTGGCTTCGCCGGTTTCCGTATTCACAGCCGTACCGCTGCTGGTCAGATGATACGTACCGTCTGCGATCCACACCAGCGTTTCCGCCTGCAAACAGTCGCCGCCAGCCTGCACTGTTGCACTACCCTGCTCCAGCTGGAGAAAGCCCTTGGTGTCGTCGTTGGATTCTGTAGACTTGATGCCGTCATTGCCGGCGGTGACGTTCAGGCCTGCCCCGAACATTGCCACGCAGTCCTTGCCCTTTACGCCATCCTGTGCAGCTTCTACGGTGATCGTACCATTCACCAGCTTCAGGTCGTCCTTGCAGACGATACCGTCCACGCTGCTGCCTGTGACAGTCAGGCTGCCGCTGCCGTTGATCGTCAGTTTATCCTGTGCAAACAGGGCACAGGCGGAAACGTTGCAGCCGTTGATCTCTGTATCGGCGTTGTCCGCACTGTCTGTCAAAGTGTTCTGTGAGCCTTTCGCCAGTGACAGAATGGTGCGTTTTTCGTTGGTGCAGACCAGAGCCGGTCCGGAGGGACTGGTGATCTCCACACCGTCCAGATACAGCTTGACTTTTTCCGAGCCGGTCACAAGGACTTGTCCCTTGGTCAGCTTGCCGCTGAGCCGGTAGGTGCCGCCGGCGGAAATGGTGACGCAGTTGTCCTTGACAGAAACCGCCTTGGTATTGCCTTTCACCTTGGTGTTGCCGTCCTCCAGCGTGATCTCTGCATCAAATGCGTCATAGTTGTCGCAGAGGTCATCTTCGTCTGTGGTCACGCCGGCTTTGCCGGACTGTATCGCCGAAAGGCTCTGTCCGACGGCAGCTTCTGCTGTGTCGTTGTCGTCCAGCGTGGTAGTCTGTGCAGTGCTGCTGCCGCTGTCTGTGCCGGACGAGTTGGTGTTCTGTGCACAGCCGGTGCAGGTAATCATTGCCGCTACCGCCATGCTCATTGCCCAGGCAAATATTTTCTTTTGCATGATACGCACGCTCCTTTTTGATTCTGGTACCCCATGGTGTGAATTTGTCATGTGTAAAACTCCTCGATATGTGATACCCAATTCCCCAAGCGTGGTTTTGATCTCTGTTTCTATACTGTATTATCGCATACGTTTATGGAAACTGCGTGAAAATCCTGCGTGAAGCTGCAAAAAGCTGCGTGGAAGAAACTTCCGCATTTCAAAGGGCAACAGAAAAACGCCCGACAGAATCTGCCGGACGCTTTCCCGAAAAATAATAAGGAGAATGTATGAAAAAACAAGATGTCAAGAATGTTGGAGCAACGCCGCACAAAGCCTATGCATCAGATGCTTTGTTTGATGCTGCATCAAGAACGCAGATCAGTTATTTTCTGTCTGCTGCACTTCTGCCAGTGTCACGTCAACCTTTTTGGTTTCGCCGGCACGGACATAAGTCAGCGTGATCGTATCCCCAGCCTTGTACTGGTTCTTGACTGCGTTCAGTTCTTCTGTGGTGCTGATCGTCTGATCCTGAATGCCGGTGATAACATCACCCGGCTGTAAACCAGCCTGATCGGCTGCACCGCCGGCGGTCACGCTAAAGATATAGGCACCCACCGGAATATTGTAAGCCTGTGAAACCGCTTCTGTCACGTCCTGACAGGAGATGCCCAGCTGCGGGCGGCCGGTCACATAGCCATAGTTGATCAAATCATCGACAATGCTCTTTGCCTCCGACATCGGAATTGCAAAGCCAATGCCCTCTACTGTCGCTTCACCGGAATAGGTGCTGGACATTTTGGCGGAGTTGATACCGATCACCTGACCAGAACTGTTGATCAGCGGACCGCCGGAGTTACCGTTGTTGATGGCAGTATCCGTCTGGATCAGCGTCATGGTGTTGTCGTTAATGGTAACCTTCCGATCCAGTGCGGAGATAATGCCGCAGGTTACGGTGTTCTGGAACTGCAAGCCCAGCGGGTTACCGATTGCCACAACCATTTCACCGACTTCACAGCTGCTGCTGTCGCCGAATTCTGCGGGAGTCAAGTTGTCTGCATCGATTTTCAATACAGCAATATCCGCTTCCTTGTCATATGCCACGATTCTGGCATCATAAGTGGTTTCCTCGTCAGACATCTGGATCTGTACGGAAGAAGCTTCGCCATAACCATATTCGTCATCGTAGATAACGTGGGCGTTGGTGACAATATAGCCGTCCTTCGACATGATGATGCCGGTGCCGACGCCAGTCATACCCTGCGAACCGTTGTTGCCCTGCGAGCCGTAGCCAAAGAAGCCGCCGTAGCCGTTCATGGGGTTATTGTTGCTGCCGTTGGACGAGGAGAAAGTGGACTGTACGCCGACAACCGACGGTGTCACTTTCTTTACAATATCCGCTACCGACATGGAACCGTTGGTAGAAGCCAGCTGAATCCAGCTCTGACTGGAGTCGCTCTTTTTGGAAGAACTGCTGTCGCCGGTGCTGCTTTCTGCGGCAGAACTGTCATTGCTTGCAACGATCGAACTGCTGTTGTCCGCATTTGAGGAACGAATGCCCTCATAGACACCGATCGAACCGCCGGACACCAGAACCATTGCCAGCACAAACGCTGCCACTTTCAGTCCGGTATGCTTTTTCTTCGGCTTCTTGTTGGGGTCACCGCCGTTGGGATCGGAGTAGTAGTTTACATAAGAGTAGCCGCCGTTGTTGCCGCTGCCGCCGTTTCCGGTGGGAGTGGTCTGACCGCCTGCCGGATTGTTATAGGCAGAGCTGGCAGCGTTCTGCTGCTGGTATGCACCGCTGTGCACTGCCTCGTCCTGATGCGGTGTGGCGTTGCGGTAGTAACCGTTCTGATATGCATACGGATTTGCTGCACCGTTGACACCGGAACCGGCATTTCCTGCCGGAGCCGCGGTATTTGCAGCACCGCTGTTGTTGGTGGTATTGTCGGCATTCTGTGCCGCACCATTCTCATTCCATTGTGCATTGTTTTTGTTTTCGAAGTCAGCCATAATACTTTTCCTTTCTATCGTGAACCGCTTGTTTTCTGCGGTATGTGTTCTTCGCTTTCTGTAATTATTATTATACAGTTTTATGTGATAATCATATGATAATCGATAGAAAAGACGGTAAAATACAGCCCACAAAGGCTTCACATTCCCTGAAAACAGCTTTCACACAGGAAATTATGCCTGATTCTGTGCAAGATAGTCTGCCAGATCGACATGAACGCCGGCACCGGTCTGTGCCATATAGTACAGCCACAGGAAAATATCCTGCGAATCCAGCGTGCCGCTGTTGTCTGCGTCCAGAGCCTTTCGCTGAATCGGATTCAGTTCGGTGTCCAGACCAGCACCTACCCGTGCAATATTGTACAGGCAGAGAAACAGATCCTGTGTATCAATGCTGCCGCTGGCATCGGCATCGCCCATACTGCATGCCATTTTCTGATGAGATGCGGCTCCGGTGATGATGCTGTCTGCCGAGGGACGATTGCTTTTCAGATCGCCGTCCTTGCCGGTAGCGGTATAGGCATTGGAAATCACGCTGCCGTCGCCGCAGGAGAGCATCTCCGAGGACTGGATCGCAGCAGATGCCAGCATGACCTGCCCCAGCGGAGTGAAAGTCATATTCAGATCCATGATGTTGCTGAATTCAAAGCCGATCGCCTTTTCGCCAACTGCCCCCACATAGGGCGTATAGAAGTCGGCAACAGAAGCATTCTGCAAGCCGCGGATCTTGTCATTCAGTCCGGCATTGTCTGCAATGGTCATTGATGCCAGTCCCGTGCCGCTGACATTGCCGCCCTCCAGAGAAACGTCCAGATACTGATACAGATATGCGATTACAGTCTTTCGGTTCTGGGATACACCGGACATGCCGTAATAGTCTACGCCCAGCGGATTGTTGACAGTCTGTACGACCACGTCGGCAGAACGGTTCAGGGACTTGACTTCGGTAACCGCCGCTTCAATGTTTGCCGCAACGGTTTCCACCAGAGCCGGCAGATCCTGAGCAAGCTTGCTGTTTGCCGCAGAAAGCTTCGAGCTGTCACTGGTCAGCTTGTTTGCCACATCAGTAAGTGTCTTACAGCTGTCCATATCCACCAGGTCGGCGTTTTTATAGAGTACTTCTTCTATAAAGTCGTTGACACCCACAGAGATCATTACCACATCTGCGGTCTGCACGTCGCGTTTCATATTCTGATCGGACTGCAAGTCAGAAACCAGCTTACCGGAAGTGGTGCCCACTGCGGCATAGTTCACCGCATTGCCGCCCAGATAGTCCGCCATATAGGAAACTGCCGACTCGCTGCCGCTGACTTCTGCCAGACAGTCGTCACCCAGTGCCACGACCTTCGGGGTAACTGCAAGGCTGGAAGCGTCTGCCGCAAATACCGGCAGTGCCAGTCCGGTGGCTGCTGTGACAACGGCACAGGCTGCCGCAATGCCTCTTTTCCAAAAATGTTTTTTGCTCATATCGTTTTTCCTTTCTGTACAGGCAGAGCCGCCGTACCCCTTATGGCAACACTGCACAAAGCTTATTTGTTGACTTCATCTGATGCTGCCCCTATATTTTTCACACGGCTCTGCATTTTCTTTACGATATTGTCATTATACCGTGTTTTTCCGATTCTGTCAAGATAAAACCGCACAAAGCCACAGAAATCAATTTTCAAAAATATGTTGATTTAAATTGTGTCAAATTATGAAGTTTGACAAGTAAGGCTCCCCTGAAAGGGCACCCGCAGGGCGTGCCTTGTGCTGAGCTGGCAGTGCG
>OFSC01002259.1_pt1 | contig 10077 bp, 3 predicted proteins | sample 1543201 | NCBI WGS metagenome assembly OFSC01 (sample SAMN04209228, study PRJEB22552) | human gut metagenome | biome: gut; material: feces | host: Homo sapiens | place: USA: Oklahoma
AGTATGCGGTATCTACTTACTGATTACCTTGGTGAACATAGCAACAATCATATCATTAGTGCTATTCTTCGCTGCTTGGTATTATTAAGATTAATCGAGGGCGATTATATCTGTGGTGGATCTACCTCTTCCCATTCCGAACAGAGAAGTAAAACCCGAAAGAGCAGATGGTACTGCAATGCGATGCGGGGAGTAGAAAGTCGCCCATTTTTATATTAGAGAAAGGAATAATAATGGACATTAGTTCTATATTATGGGGCTTCATAGCCTCTTATTTGGCAGGATCGTTACCTTCTTTGAGAGAATTCATTTCAACGAAGGATAAAACAACGTTGGATGAAAGGATTGAACAATGCTATCAGACAGCATTGGGACGATGGTGTGCAAACGATGCCGTCAGGCAGCGCATTGCCCAAAAACACTTTAATGACCTTAAACAAGTAAAGAAACTTTACTTGACAGAAAAGTGGGAAAAGGAGGGCGTGATTCTGAGTAGTCTTGCTAATTTATGGATTGAGGAATTAAGTAAGGATGAAGAAGTATCCTATTATATTACCACACAAGGAATTATTTTGAAAGATGAAAAATTAGACAAATTGACTGCGTCCCTGACAAATCAAGAAACTAGGAATGGGCAACGGATACGTAGAGGACTGACAAAACACAAAGCGGTAGATGGCTATATTCGCCGTTTCTGCACGTCTGACCAATCGGAGAACAACTTCATATATTACGTGCTTGGGAAAAAAGAACGTCATACATTGGCTGACTATGTTACGGGAGTAGAGGAGACTTCTACCAATAAGATTGTTCTGTATAGCAGTGCTCAGACAGGTAAGACAACAGAACTGAAACAACTATGCTGGGAATTGCAGCAAAGTGGTCTTTACCTTCCCGTGAGCTTTGAGGTTAGAACCAATACGAAACTTAAGAGAGACGATTTGCCGGAATCACAATACGTAGATGGCAGGGAGGTAGTTCTCGTAATTGATGCGCTGGATGAGGTAAACGGCCAGAAATATGAAGACTTGCTGGAGGAAATAGGAGGTTATGCTTACGAACACCCAGAAATGAAAATGGTGCTCTCGTGCCGTAGTAACTTCCGCAGGGAACGCCAATTGGAGTTATTTACAGAATTGTTTCTGGAAGAGTTAAGTATAGACGATGCCAGAGACTATGCTGCCAAACGTGAGGTTAATAGTGATAGGTTTATGAGAAGCGTCTTTGCCAATCAGTTGGAAGACTTCATCAAGAATCCTTTCTTCTTGAGTGTATTGATTGATGCATATAAAGGAAAGGGGAAACAACTTCCTAAGACCAAGGCGGATATATACAAACTATTTATAAAAAGCAGTTACGATAAAGAGGTAAAAGAAAAGAACGTATCACTATCTGCACAACATAGTTTTGAAGAGTCTGTTCGGCTACTGGAAAGAGTAGCCCTTGGGCTATCACTGATGAATGCCCAAAGTCTGAACAAGGAGGAACTGCGTATATGCTTGCAAAACGATGATAACAATGTGGAAGAATGTTTGCGATATGATCTTATTCGCGATGAGGGAGGTCAGTATTCATTTGCACACAACGCATTCCGCGAATGGCTTGTTGCCAATTATTTGAACAGATATGGTATAGAAAGAGCTAAGCAACTAGCCACACATCCCAATGGACGTATCAAGCCAGAATGGTATAACATCATTATGCTGTGGCTGTCAATGTATGGGAAAGATAAGAAAGAAGAAGTGTCTGCCATATTAAAATGGTTGAAGAAAGCCAGTCTGGATTTAATCATCTACATTGACCGAGATATGCTAGACTATGAAACTCGAAACGAAGTGTTCAAAGGGCTTTTATTGGAGTATAAATCGCTAGGCATTAGAATGTCGAACATTATGACGCACGATTATGAGGATTTGTGGCGATTTGCATATTCGACAGATACAGTGGGGTTCGTTGTGGATGAATTAAGTGATACAGAAACAGGAACGACTTATTATTCAGACTTGATGTGCCTGTGCTATTTCCTGAAATGGGATAGTTTGAAGTCTGATAGCGCTGATTTGACTGAAAAACTTTTCAGCGTGTTGGAGAAAAAGACAGCTGAATCACTAGAGAAAGAAGACAAATACCACGATTTGTCATTCTTGTATTTCGATAATCCCTTTTTTACTCAGCAGACCTATTTAGAACGCTTGTTTGCCATTGTAAAGGACTCAAACCACTATGATGCCATCAAATCGATGATAAGGCTGATAGGGGAGGCGGACAAGGCCGATGGATATATAGACTATATACTCGATAAAGAAGGGTATGTTCATAATCAACACAAGGGACATACTACACATATGGTAACTCGAACGCCCATCTATACAACCCTTGCCAAAGTTCGTTCTCTTCAGAGTGTAGAAAAAATCCTTACTCACACGTTCTATCATTCCCAATATGAATATCATGATGAGCAGGAAGAATATTCCAACATGATAAAAGGAGTGTTTGGAAGGGCAAGTGAATTCATCAAACAAGGACATACAGAACTGATAGGGATTATAGAGGCTTATTATAAAAAGGCCTTTAAAGAATATCACCGTCATTTTGATAATAATAGACAGACACAAGAATTGTTGATGGTTATTAGGGATTGTTATTTGACCGCCAGTTTACGAGAAAAAGGAAGAAAGACCTTTTATGAGAGACAGGCAGAACTGTTTGCTCCAAAAGAAGAATCCTCGAAGTGGGAAGATATCAGACAAGCCTATATTATGGCTGCTTTATGGATGACGGCAGAAGATGTAAAGGATGATTTTAAGAAGTTTGCAGTAGACAACAGTACAGACTGGGCCAAGGCCAGTTGGTATCAGGAAATACCCTATGCCGAAGTGGCGGAATGTGCAGAAATACTTTACAAGGAGAAGTTTCCACAGCCTGAAATAATAACCAAAGGGCGGGAGAGACGGCAACAAGCATTTATGGATTTTACAGAGTATCCTGTATTTAAGCAGATTGTGCTAGAAATGGTGACAGGATTGGACAATCATAGTTCCAGAAAAGAGTTCTATAAGAAACTGCGCGATCAAGACGAAGGATACAATCAGTATGCTTTCAGTTTTTTGTTGCTTTTCGTTGATGACAATAATTATTACAATATTGGAGAGATTGTCAAAGGTGTTAAGAACATGGATATTTATGAATCTTTCTTCATGAAGGAAGTGTCGGGAATGATGGATAGGTCTGATATGGATGTGTCTGTAACAGAGGAAATCAAGATTCGGGTTGTAAAATGGGCTAAAGCATCTGTCTTGAAACTGAGCGATGGAGAGCCCATATTCTTCTGGCGAGAAGCCTTGGGACTAATGCTGAAGGGTGAGTTTGAGATTCCTTCTGAGAAACTGCTCTCACTGCTTTGTTTTGGCAGTTATACAATTTCCAGAAAGGATTTTGATGAATATTATAGCCGTGAGTATTCCTTGTTTGAATATATAACAGAGAGAGTAGATTCTGTAACCCTAGCTCCTAAGGTGATAGAAAAACTACGGGCAAATATTGACAATGCAGAATACCCTTTGTTGTATTCATTCTCGAATATATCATAGAAAACCAAATAGAGGAGGGGTATAGTCTTGTGCTTTGCTTCGCATTGTCTGGTTATTCATTGTCTGCAAACGTAATGGAGACTCTTGTTAAGAAAGGAATGAAAATAGAAGAGATAAAGAAAGCTGCATCGGGCTTGAAAGTGTCTGACAGACTATTCTGTTATTCAACACTTATAAGGAATACGCAGGAATCGGTTTGGGTGAGAGAAAGGCTGGAAGGAGAATACAAGAGTTTTAACGGATATGATTTAGAACATGCGGTACGTCTGTTGATAAGTATTGGCAGCATGGATGCGCTGGACTATCTTGTGACGCGCCCAGAAATGATAAAATATAGGGATGACTACCACTTTAACTATGACAATCCAAACGCCATTTCATCGCTATGCTATTTTATCCGCTACTGCTATGAGCATAAGATTGATGGTCATTTTATGCTGAATAGTATACTTAATTCTTTGGAAAGGATTGCCATAAAAAGCAAGGATGTATTGATGGAGGTGACGCAATACTTACGGCAGTTAACCCAAAGGGGCGAAATGTATAAATATCTGAACCGCTATATTATCGGGTTTGAAGATAAGTACTATGCAGCTTATTCTGGTATTAGCGATATCAATGAAGCTATGCGTATAGCAGATGGAGGACGCTTAACGAAAACAGAAGAGGAAAAAGCTGAAGAGATTCCGTGGAGAGAGGATGAAGGTATTTACATATCTTACAATTGGGAAGGTCATTCAGCACATATAGTGGATTATCTTGGATTTGTATTGGAGAATAGAGGGATTCCTTTTAAGTTGGACAAGAAAGATTGTCCTTATACGGTCAACATCAAGGAGTTTATGAATGCCATAAGGGCTGGGAAAACTGTAATAGTGGTACTGAGCAGGCCTTACTTAAGATCGAAAAACTGTATGTATGAACTATCGGGCATTATGGAAAATGTCAATTATAAGGATAGGATGCTGCCTGTGGTGGTTGATGATACGATAAGAGATGACGATTTCTATGTGGAACTGGTTAAGCATTGGAAAGAGAAGAAGGATAAACAAACAGAGATAGTAGAAAAGTTACGGGACCTTGATCCCGACATGGCTGAGCCTGAAGAAATGAAATTGAAAGAGATAGAGCAAGTGTATGGTCTGTTGAAGGTTATCAAAGAATATATAGATTGGGCAAATGCTGACAATTTGGATGCGTTAAGTTCGTCGCGATTTAAGAAGATCATAGACGAGATATATAAAAGAAGGGGGATAGAACATGAAGATATATCTGGATAATAATGTGCTTGTTGATATAGAATCTGGAAACACAGTCCAAAATTCTGTGTAAATGGAAACAGGATTCAGCTGTAAGTTGATTTTATATCTGGATTCTGTTTTCAAACATAAGCATAAATTGATTCATAATCAATCCCCAGTTATGAATAGGCTGTGTCCATTTCTTCTCAATCTCCATAAGCGATAGGTGGTACTGTCCAAAATTTTGTGTAAATGGAAACAGGATTCAGTTGTAAGTTTGTTCTTATATCTGGATTCTGTTTTCAAATATAAGCATAAACTGGTTCATAATCAATCCCCAGTTTGAAATAGGCATTGTCCATTTCTTTTCAATCTCCATAAGTGAAAGATACACGGTCTTTTTTACGGCATCGTCCGACGGGAATGAAAGCTTTGATTTGGTGTACTTTCTGATTTTTCCGTTCAGATTCTCAATAAGATTTGTGGTATAGATTATTTTCCTGATTTCCAATGGGAACTGGAAGAAAACAGTCAGATCATCCCAGTTGTTTCTCCATGAAAGTATGGCGTATGGATACTTTCCTCCCCATTTCTTTTCCAGATTGTCAAGTTCTGCGGCAGCAACTTCCTTATTAGGTGCATTGTAGATATTCTTCATATCCGCCGTAAACTCTTTCTTATCCTTATAAACGACATATTTACAGGAGTTCCTGATCTGATGTACCACACAGATCTGAGTGGATGACTGGGGGAATACGGTACGGATGGTATCTGTAAATCCATTCAGATTGTCAGTACAGGTAATCAGTATATCCTGCACTCCACGAGCCTTCAAGTCGGTCAGGACACCCATCCAGAAAGAGGAACTTTCCGATTTGCCGACCCACATGCCAAGGACTTCCTTCAGGCCGTTCTGTTTCAGACCGACACAAAGATAGACGGTCTTGTTTATAATCTTGCCGTTATCCCGTACCTTGAAGACGATACCATCCATCCAGACTATCAGATAGACCGGATCCAGAGGACGGTTCTGCCATTCCTGCGCAGCCTGGCTTACCTTGTTTGTAATAATGGAAATAGCTGATGTAGAGAGCTCTATTTCATAAATCTCACGCATCTCCTCCTCTATATCGGAAACACTCATTCCTTTGGCATACAGGGAGATAACAAGCTTCTCTATAGAAAGTCCCCGGCTTTCATGCTTGGGGACTGCTATCGGTTCAAACTGCCCGTTGCGGTCACGCGGAATGGAGATGACAGACTCTCCATGTCCGGTCTGAATTTTCTTCGGATAACTGCCATTCCGGGAGTTGCCGGTGTTGTTCCCTGCCACGGAATTCTTCTCATACCCCAAATGGGCATCCATCTCACCTTCAAGCATCTTTTCCAATACCTGCGCATGCAACTGATTCAGAAACCTGCTCACATCCGCTTCTGTCTTGAACTGGCTAAGGAACTCCTTGCTTAATACCTCATCAGGCACTACTTGATTCTTTTCTTTCATAATCTTTTTCATTTGGTAAATGTATAAAATAAAAAATACGGAACTCGATTTTGAATCCCGTATTTTCCATTTACACAAAATATTTTATAGTGCCTTCATTTTTGTTTCTAAAACAACATTGATCTTCTCAATAATTACTTTTCGAGAAGTTCCCTAAAGAAATTAGTAAAAATCAAAAGGAAATTGACTCTTTCATAGCTCGTTTCCCTAGTAGATTATTTATAATAGCAGCCAAGGTTAACTCTGTTTTTATCTTCTTCAGCCCTCTTAATCCAAATCGATTCCACGCTGAGTTATACTTTATCTGTGTAAAGACAACTTCCGGTTATAGTAAAGGGTCTGTATGGCAGAAGCATTCTTCTTCCATGTACATTTCTACTTTTTGCGAAAATAATTATACTTGATAAAAACTTCTATACCTGTATTCTTCATAAACTCGTAGTTTTGTTTGCTTCCAGATCTGACATCGGACATTACTATGAAAGATTATCTACGACAAGTTTCTCAAAATCTTTTAAAAAAGGAAGTAGAATTCTCGTATCTCCGGCTCGCCTGTAAACTTCCCGATTGGTAATAAATTGATTCTCCTTAGCAATCAGTATGTTATAGGCAGGGCTCAATTGTCCGTTTTTCATATAATCTTCTTTCATGTGCGCATGAAGGTCGTATCCTTATCTATCTTACTGAAAGAATTACGGACTCTAATTCCTCCAATTGTGATTCGTATCTGATAAGGCGGAGCAGATATTTTTCTTGTAGCTTTTTGATTTTCTTCTGTTCGGCTTTGTCCATCCCCGAGAATCATCCGCTTAAAATGTTCACTTTTCTCGCAAACCACAGGATTCATGCCGAAGCAGAGTACTTCCAAGGTGTTCACAATGCTGTTTACTACACGAACAGGATAATTGGGAGCTATCTTTTTCAATAAACTAATCGGGAAAAAGTATATTTTGACTGGAAGTTAACTTTTTAAACACTATCTTAGCCATTACCATTATATTTGTTGTAACGGTAAGATACTTTTTACCGAAATAAACAATAGCAAAAGGGGCTGTCCAAAATTGGATAGCCCCTTTATTATATTATAATTCTAAGCTATATCAGAATTATTTTTTAGGAGATACTTTCACATTAATAGTAACTTCTTTCTTATATCCCCATGCGTCAGCTACTGTTATCTTAACAGGCACTGCATCTTCGTAAGCTACGTTCATCGGATTAACGACTACATATCCTGGAGTAACATTTCCCTTATCATCTTTAGTTGCAGCTTTTACTTCACCCAAAGTAAAGACATTTTCGTTAGTTGACTTGAATTCAGCATCAGCTTTGATGTACGGACTTGTCCACTCTGTAGCAGTATTGTTGCCAGATACGAACTTATCTTTAAATATCTTATAAGCGATTCCTGCATAAGTCTTAGCAACCAAATCAGATTCAGAGATTCTTGCTTTACCATCTTCTGTAGCCACTACATTGATTACGCCACCAACAGCTTCCAAAGTTCCGCGTTCAATCGGGCTGACAATTGTCATAGTGAATGCAGCAGTCTTCATTTCATCAGCTGTATAAGCATATCTACCCAAATACTTAGCATCTTTTACAATCATGCTGATAGACTTGTTGTAAGCGTTCTTCTTGTCTGTCAATTGAATAGAAGCTGTTTTTTCAGAAGCATTGTTTACAGTTACCAGCGTATTCATTGCTTTATCTACACCGTCTACTTTAATCTTTTGGTTAGGATCAACGGCAAATGTCATTGTAGTGTTATCTGCAAAGGCATCAGCCAACTGACCAACGAATGCATACTTCAATGAGTAGATAGCATCACCAGCAGCATTCAAATCTTTTTCATTCAATACACCAGTACCGTTGTTAGTGCCGTTGAATACTACTTTTTCTTTATTCAGCAAGCTAGTAATAGCTGGAATAGCAATGTTGAACGGAACCTTCAATGTACTCAATACTTCACCATTTTTATCGTTATAATTAATCAATACGTAGTAGTTTTCAAAACGAGACAATGTATTAGCAGCATCCAGAGCAACCTTAATCGTATTGATCTCACCTAATGCAGCTTTGTCATAGGTTACTACAATCTGGCCAGCACCAGTTCCCATGCTTGTATCATAAACTTCGTCACCGGATTTAACTTTAAACAATTCAACTGTTTGACTGAAAACATCAGCTCTCCACAAAGTAGTAGCAGTTGTACCCAAATTGTCAAACATCGGTTTCAAGGCAGCTGTAAAGTTATTCTTATTATTATCAGCTTTAACCAAAATAGTGTTCTTGGCTAACTCTGTTATGTTAGCATTAACCTTGGCAGGCTTGATATTAATAGGTTCTTTATGTACTTCTCCATCCAAAGTTACATAATGTACGGTTGCAGTAATTTGAGGAACTGTGATTTGATCAGCCAATTTGGTTACAGTAAATTCTGTACCACCATTATAAACAATGCCCCAACGAATCACATCAGCTTCAGTAAAGTGAATATGAGCATCGTAAACATTTGCAGGAGTGTCGAAATTTACTGTGCTTGCTTTATTCAATTCTACATTATAATTATCTTGCAAACCTGTTGTTAACGACATGCTTGCGTCACGGTCGAATGTTAAATCAAAATTAGTAGCAAAACCACCTTCTTCACGTAAAGCAAATGCAATTTGATTTGAATAAGTAGTTCCGTTATTATTAGCTCCTGCAACTTCAAATTGAGCTATATAAGCAGCTTCATCTTTGTAAGTCTTTCCTTCTACTGTAGAAACGGGAATCTGCCACAAGCCATTGCCAGAAACTGCAGCTCTAGTCAACAATCCTTCATAAGCAACAGGAGTTCCTAATACAAGAGGAGCGCTTTCCAATTTAGAATTCACTAGAGAAAATGAAAGTTCGCTAGCATCCAATGTAGCAGGAGCAATACGAACCATTAAATTACTTCTATATGAAGCAATAGTAGACAAAGCCTGGCCTTTTACCAATTTTTTCACTCCAGTTTCTTTATTCCAGTCATTTTGATCAGTTGTCAAGTTACCAACAATTGAAAAGTTATATGGAATATTGCGATTATTTGCAACGCCATCAGCTATTGGATACCAAACACCATCAGATGTGTAAGCACTTGTACTTACATAAAGATAACCTAGAACTTCGGCTTCTGTAATCATAGAAGCAGCAGTAGGCAATTTGATAGTTTGGGCACTACCATCAGCGGCATATACAGTCAAAGTCCAAGATTTATCAGGATTTTGTACTGCAGTCACAGGGGCAACTTTGATTGTAGTAGGGTGCGCTTCGCCTTTTTCATCATAAAATACCCAACAACCATCTTCGCTGACAGTTGGAGTTTTGATCTTTACAACTTGACCTAATTGGTCTTTCTTAACTGCCATCCATTCAGTCGGTTTGTCATTGATTACAAAATAGCCGTCTTCGTTTATTTCAATCTTGTCACCAGCAGCACCTGGCTCACCTGGCTTACCATTGGTGATAGGATAAGAAGTGCCGTCACTCAGAGTGATAGTAATACCGTCAGCTGTTGTAGTTACATTAGTAATATACTTTCCAGCATCAATTTTTGTTTGTAAAGCATCCAATTTAGACTTCAAATCGTTCAACGTATTGTCGATACGATCGATGTCATCATCATAGTCTTTACAAGATACAAATGTTCCTGTCGAAGAAACCATCAAGGCTCCGAACAGGATTGCACTTAAAAATTTTTTGTTCATAATAGAAA
>OFSC01002261.1_pt1 | contig 10076 bp, 2 predicted proteins | sample 1543201 | NCBI WGS metagenome assembly OFSC01 (sample SAMN04209228, study PRJEB22552) | human gut metagenome | biome: gut; material: feces | host: Homo sapiens | place: USA: Oklahoma
CAGGTCTTTTCGTTGACCACCATCACACACTGCCGGGCGACATTCCAAATCGTACGATAGATTTTGTTCATATCCTCAAACGAAACGGGAAACTTTCGTCTCCCGTTTCTTCCTCAAATCAATGGATTAGAAGGTCAGGCGATAGTCCAACGTGACGCCCGTGCTGCGTGCGCCCTTGTCACCCGCAGAGACATCGAGCGAAACGCCGAAGCGGTGTGCGTCCTTTTCACCGGCCAAGCCCAGATGGAGCTTGCCGACAAAGTCACCGGCCACGTCGTAGTCATAGCTGTCGGTACCCGCAAAGTTGGTCGCAGAGACCGTCACTCGATTGTCGACATCGCCGAACTGCGGCACCAAGCTGACATCGGCAGTCGGCACCAGCGTCCAGCCCTTCGCATCCACATGTCCCTTGACCCCAACGCCGATCGGCAGTTGCACGATGTCGGTGGCTTCGACCTTGTTGCCAAAAGCCTTCTTACCGTTGATGTAGGTGTCAAAGCCGTCATGATCGGCATGAGCGAGGCGAACGCCGGCATGAGGCACGAAAGTGAACGAACCCAAACGCTTCTCGAATTCGCCCGTCAGGCCGAGCGAGAAGATCTTGGCATTCGTATCGCCCGTCACCTTGTAGCCGTTCGACTGAACATCCGTGAAGTTCTGTTCGGCCTCACCCTTCGTGCGGTCGTAGCCCACCTGACCCAGCAGTCGGAAATCACCGAATTCATAGGCACCGTAGACCGTCAGACCAAACGTTTGGGCATCCGTCTTGGTCGAAATGACATTGCCTTCGGATTCCACGTCGCCGTCAACATAGTTGAACGCCGCACCGATGCGCAGATCATTGCGAACAGGCATGTCAACACCGAAAATCAGGCCGTGATTGTCGGCATTGAAGCCGGCCTCGCCATTGGCAAAGCCCAGTCCGTCCGCCTTCGTCTTGGAGCCGATCACATCAACCCAGAAAGAACGTTCGTCAAGACCGACCGAGGCCTGCGCACGACGATCGATGCGATCCATCTTGTCGCCGACCATCGCATGCGCATAGGCATCCATGCCGGTGGCCGCATTGAAACCGAGGACGGAATTCATCTTTTCAAGCGAATTGGCGAGATTGAGATTGCCTTCGGCATCCTTGCCCACGAAATTCACGTCAAGCATGCGGTCGATGAACGCCACATCAGCAAACGGCGAATTCACATCGCGAATGGCCGCTCCTTCTTCCGTATCGATCAGACCGTTGATCACGTTCGGCGCGATGAAGTCCTTCGAGAGCGAGCCGATGGCCGTGTCACCCGGCTTGCCCACCTGGAGTATCAGCTTGCCGTCCTTAAAGACGTAATCCATGTAGATCTTGGTCTTGTTGACGAAGTCGTCGCCATCCCAGGCGCCTTCTTCCACACCCGACACATCAAAACCGTCGGCAATGAGGACGTGCTTGCCCCAGGACGCATTTGTGACGACCAGTTCGGAACCCTTCTTTACCGTGAGCTTGCCGGAGCCCTTGATGAGGTGATCGGCAGTCAAACGGCTCGTATCGACGACAAGCGCGGAATCCGTACCGAAGTAGACGTCGCCCGCTTCGACTGCGGTCGCCTGATCCTTGGTACCGACGACCAAAGACGAACCCTCAAGGTTCAGCGTCCCGCCGAGACCAAGCACGGCATTCTTCTGCGTGGCGCCGCGCGCGTCGTCAACGGACATGCCGTTCAAGGCCATCACGCCCTTCTCAACGGACAAGGCCGACCCCTTCTGGGCCGTCAACTGGGTCGCACCCACACTGCCGTCCTTGACCGTGAGCGTACCGTTCACAGTCAGCGCGTTGAAGGACGCGGTACCCGACGTTTCCATCACGCCCTTGAACTCGGCCGTTTCGGCCTTCGTCGCATTCAGCGTGCCGGCATTGAGATACTTGCCGCCGTCATTGACCGTCACCTTGACCGTGTCGTTGCCCGCATCGGATCCCCAGATGTCCTGCGCACCCTCAGCAACGGCAACGTTGTTCCACGTACTCGTGCCGGACGTCTGATGGACAGCACCGGTGGCAACCGTCAGGTCACCACCCTTTTCCGTACCGAAGTTCTCCAGACGACCGCCCTTATGGACGGCAACGTTGCCATACGTCGCCTGGCCGCGGTTGACAATCGACTGAGCGCCGGCAGCCTCAGCCGCACCGATATTGACGGTCTCGATCTTCGAGAGATCGAGCGTGCCGGTGCTTTCGAGCGTGCCGAGTACGGTCAGAACTTCGTCCGCAGCATCCGTCCCCACCGTCAGGAGACCGTCGTTCTTGAGCGTGGCGCCCTTACCGAACTCGAGAGACTGGGCCGTGAGCGAGGCGTTAGCCATGATGGCGGTATCACCCGACAGAGCGGCATGCTTCACGCCGAGATTGAAGTGCTTCACCTGAACACGGCCGTCGGCGGCGGACGTCAGATTGTCCACCCAGCCGACATTCTGTGCCTTGGTGGCGCCGTTGCCGAAGATGACACGACCGTTGAGAACCTCAATGTCGCCGCCCTTGTTGGCAGACGAAGACACCACCAGACGCTGAGCGTCGGACCAATCAAGCGTGCCTTCATAGCCGGTCAGCGACGTGGTAAAGCCCGACTCGACAGTGACCTTGTCCGTATTCTTAATCGAACGGAAGCCGACAGAACCCGCCACGGCATGTGTGCGACCGTCTTCCTTGGAGAAGAAGATTTCGGACGCATTGCCGGCATCAAGCGAATAGCCGGTGAGGACAACGCCCGGATTGTTGACCGGCGAGTCCTTGCCCGCCTGTTCGGCAAAGAGTTCGGCGATTGCACTCAAAGTAAAGGTGTCGTTGGACGCCGCGCCTTCGACCTGGCCGTTGAAGACCGTCGTTACGTTGCCCATGCCGGACAGGCCGTCAGCCACGGTCACAATCGTAGCGAGCGTTTCCTTATCCTTCTTACTCTTGAGTTCGACATTGGCGCCATCGAACCGGATGCCGTTCAGCTTATCTCCCACAAAGTGGGCGGCACCGAACTTGTCGGACTCGATTTCAACGTTCTGATCCTTATCGATCGTCGACCCACCAAGGTAGAACTTCGTCAGATCGGCAATGGCCAAACCCAGGACGCCGCCCTCTTCAACGAGCACGTTGGCCTGACCGGACAGAGCCTTAACGTCGAGATAGCCGCCTTCCTTCACCGTGATCGAACCGGCCTTGTCAAGCGTATGCACGGTGACCTTCGTCATGCCGTCGAACGTCCCCGTATTCGGCTTGCCGTTGGTAATGTTGGCAGGCGTACCGCCGGAAATGACGACGGTATTGTTCCCGAGCGTCTTGCGATTCACCGAATCCGTGTTGAACACGGCACCGTCGGTAAATTCAAGATTCGTCCCGTCGAACCACGTGCCATTGGTCGTGAGCGTGGCGTTGCCGCTGTGGACATACGTATTCCCGGCGCCGAATCGCTTGGCGTCGTCCAACGTGAGGTGACCTTCATTACGGATGGTTTTCAGACCATCGATGTTCGTACCGGCAAGAGACACCTCGCCGGTGCCGGACACGACCAACACCTTGCCGGAAATCCTACCCGCCGTCGCCGTCAGCTTGCCGGCGACATTGAGCGTGTCGGTGATGTTGAGCACTCCGGCATTCTCAATGCTCGCACCCTGACCGAGCGTACCGCCACCGAGCGTCAGCGTACCCTGATTGTCAATCTTGCCCGTGCTTTGAGCGACTTCAGGGTGCGTCGTCAGAAGCGTGTCGAAGGTCGACTGCGCACCGGTCTTGACAGTGTACGTACCACCAAGCAACGTCAGAATCGACCCCTTGTCCGTGCCGCCGAGCAGATACGAACCCTGGTCTCCCATGACCAGATTGCTGTAGCTGGCCGTACCGTTGGCATTGACCGTACCCTTCACGATGAAGTTTGTCTGGAGGATAGAGTTTTGGAAAATCACATCCTCTGCGGTGAACGACGTCCCCGCATTCATGGTGAAGTGCGTACCAGCGAGCAAATACCAATCGGAATTGACCGTGAATGTCGCACCGTTGGCAAGAGTGACATCTTCAATCCGGAAAGTGTCATATTGATAGTCATAGCCGGCTTCGTGATCGCCACCTTCTAATATTTCGCCATTGTTAAGGTAACCACCCAAGCTCGACTCATCCACCGAATAAGCAAACTGACGATTGTCCGTCAATGCGTTCCTTTCGCCACCGCCATACAGATAGGTCATGACAGGCTTTTTGCGATAATCCTGACCCTTGATTTCAGAAGCCGATTCTCTTTCGAACCTATCAACCGCAACAGCCCCCAACTTCAAACTGTGGCCCGGACCAAAACGAGTAGTTCCCTCGGTATTGATGCTTAGCGCAACAATCGTCGCCGGCCCGTTGCTCAGCAACGCTCCAGTACCTTGCACCGTCAATGCATTCTCGACGAAAAGCGTACTATTCTGAACATCAACCGTTCCGTCTGCAATGGTCAGCTGTTCGTAAAGCCCCTTCCCCTGCATGGTCAAAGTACCACCCTCGGAAATGGTGGTATGACCCTGTGCCACGACATAACCGGTCTTGCCAAGCGTAAGGTTGCCTGCCACAGTGTTGTCGCCATAGGAAATCAGACGACCGTCCGACGTCACATCGGCGTTCGCGAGAACATTCCAACCCTTTTCCGCAACGAGCTTGCTGTTCGCGGTATTGGTCAATGCCTTGCCACCAAACGACAACTGATCGAAGGTGGCCAAACCGCCGTTGGTGTTGACGAACTTACCGTTGATCGTCGCATTGGCCTTCACGGCAAGCGTACCTTCATTGGTCACGGCACCGTTGAAAATCGTTTCACCGGAACCGGTCAGATTGAGCTTACCGCGATTGGTCAATTCGGTCACGCCCTGGGCATCGGAAAGGGCCGCCACATTGAGAATGGCGTCAGCCATGACTTCGCCGGAACCGTTGACCAACTGCAGGTTGTCGAGCGAATACTCACCCTTGACGGCCTTGAAGGCGCCCTGGTTCTCAACAGCGAGCGTGCCGAGATGACCCTTGACATCCGCAACACCCTGATTGCCCAGTTTAAAGACGGAGTTCACTCCCTTCACCGTCACCTTACCCTGAGCGTTGTTGACCAACTCGATGCCATCCTTTTTGCCGGTCAACACAAACGTCTTGCCGTCCTGCACCACCACTTCGGATGCCTCTCCGACATTCATGAAGCCGATATTGAGATCGAGGAGAAGCGCGTTCTCGCCAACGGACGTACCGGTCGAACCGATAATAAGTTGGTTTCTGCCCACACCATTGGCGTCCGTCTTATTCATATAGGCCATGTTGGAGAAGACAAGCCCCGGCGTGTTGAATTTGGAATCCGGCTTCTGTTCGGCCTTCAAATCGGCAAAGGTCTGATGGTAAAAATTGTTGTCGCGCGTTGTCGGGTCAGCGACCTGGCCAGTAAACACAACGTGCATATCCTTGCCACTGAAGACTTCGCCGAGCTTTTTGTTGGCGGATGCCACAGCATCCAAATACACATATTCGTCAGTCAGCACAAGCGTTCCACCGGCGTTGCCGACCGTCAAATACTTTCCGAAGCTTTCTTCAAGCGCTCCCACATCCTTGGTACCGAGCACCGTGGTCGGAAGCTTGTTCGCCTCACCCGTATCCACGGTAAAGAAGTCCTCCGTCACCGAGACGAAGAAGCTGCTCATGTCCGACGCGAGCACACCACCATTCAGCGTGAGTGACTTGGAGGTCAGATTGATATCATCGGCTTCAAGAATGGCACCCTTGTTAATCGTCACCGTCGAACCGGAGTCCAAAAGACCCACGTGTGCGTAGGTATAACCGTTCGTCCAATTCGTGGGATCCAACTTACCGGTTCCGTCGGCCTGCGGTCCCCCGGCCTTCGTGCCGGAGAGGTTAACCGTATTGCCTTGACCGAACGTGTTGTGCCCCGGATCCAAACGCGTCAATTTACCGCCGGAAATGTTCAGCGTGCTGTTACTGAAGAAAGATTTGTCAGTGACGGTCAGACTGCCGCCCGTCTGCTTGTAGGTCAAGCCGTCGGTCGTACCGATATGTCCAATTGTCAGGGCACCGGCATTTTCCAATGTCGATTGATTGACAGACTCAAGGTTGTTGACTGTCACATTTGCAGCTGCATTAGCCCCTACGACAAATTCGCCTTGATCAAGCTTCAGCGTGGTGGCTGCAATATTCCCCTGCTGATGAGTAAACTGCCCGCCGGCAACCGTCATCGTGCCCGTAACGTTCAGAGTGCCCTGATTCGTCCCCGTGCCAACATGAACATTCCCTGCATTGATTGTCCCGGTATCGGAATTGGAAAACGCCGTCTTCACCGTCAGCGTATTCGTCACGTCAACCGTGCCAACATTATTCAATTTGCCCAAATCAGCTGACTTGGCATTCAGCGTCTTCTGATTGTCGGCCACACCGGCAACCGTCAGATCCATTGTCTTCTTCTGATCGATCACCCCTTTATTGGTCAGATTCCCGGTCACATTAACGGCACCGGCACCATTGAAAACGGCCTCTGCACGCGTATTGTCGAGCGTCTGGATTGTCGAAACCTGCGATCCCGTCAGCGTCGCCGTACCGGCGTTGGTCAAGCTTCCGACAGCAACCTGCCCGGCATTCAACTGGCCGTTGATACCGTTATTGAGTGTCTGAGCATTGAGTGCCGACGTCACGGTCAGTTGCTTCTCATTGACGATCGTGGCCGTGCCGGCATTAACCGTCGACGCGTTAAGAGCGTTGTTATTCGTCAAGCGTTGGGTAACGGCAACCGTCCCCGCCTTAACCGTCCCATCATTGGTGGCTGTCGATACCGACAGCTGCCCGCTCACATCAAGCTCGGCTGCGGCGCCATTCGTCAGATCAGCGTTAAACGAGGCGGATCCGGCGTAAATCTTGCCGGTATTGTTCGCCAAACCGGTCGCCTGAACATTCGTCAATCGACCCTGAGCACTACCGATCTCACCGGCATTGGTCAACGCGCCGTTCACCGTGAGGTTGCCCACCCCGGCAATCTTGGCGTTTGCCGCCGAGTTGTCGAGCGAAGTCATGGTAGCGTCGCTACCCAAGGTGATTGTGCCGGTATTGGCGACATCAGCAAAGGTTGAAGCGCCGGCGGTGCCGGTCGTGATGACATTGGCATTGGTCACCTTACCGTTCGCAACGATCTGTCCGGCCGTTACGGCACCCAGGTTCTGAACCTCACCATTAAGCGTCAGCAGACCTTCCACATCCAGATTGCCTGCCGCTTGATTGGTCAGACCGGTGACATTGGCCGTCTTCACATAGATCTGCCCCGAGTTGTCGGCGCTCGTCCCAACCGTCAAAGACGCAAGGCGAGCCGGATTCTGTCCCAAAGCACCGGCATTGGTCAGAGCACCGGTCACATTGACAGCGGCACCTCCCTCAACCTTACCGGTCTTATTATTGGTCAGCTGCTCAATCTTAGTAAGGTGCGCCAGCTTGACCGTCCCGCTGTTCGTCAGGAAACCGAAAAGAGACTCGCCGTCCGACGCCGTTTCGGTCAACGTTCCGTCATTGACGACCGCACCGGAACTCGTAAAGTGAGCACCAGAAACCGACGCCCCAGCACCATTGGTCAGCTTATCGGCTAGAACATCACCCGTAACCGTCATCTGAGCATTGGCGTTATTGGCAATCTCTGCAGCGGTGACGGACTGGGCGGTAACTTTATTGTCATTAGACAGCCTGGTCGTCAGAGTAACGGCCTGTGCCTGAAGCGTCGCCGCCGTACCCGTATTGTTCAATGCGTTCGCATTGAAATTACCCTGCAGAACAATGCTCCCCTTATTCTCAACGTGGCCGGAAACGCCGAGTGTGTTCGCTTTGACGTCGCCTTCATTCTTAAGAGATGCCATGGTCGCGTCACCGGTCACATTAAGCTTGCTGGCTGTCCCAAGATTGTCAAAGGCCTGCTGGAAATCCGCAGTGGAAGCCGTGATCGTACCCTGATTCTGAACGTTCTGGGTGACGACCAACCCGTTCGTTACGTTGAAAGCGGCATCGGCACCATTGGTCAGAGCGGCCGACAGATGGGCGTTCTTCGAGACATTGATCGTACCCGTATTGGTAACCGACGTCTGAACCAGGTCGTCGTACACGACCTCAGGCAATCCCAGTCCGCCCTGACCGTTATCGGTCACCTGGTTCTTGGTGAATACTGTGGAATCAGCCTTGATGCCGACACGAAGTTCGCCGATATTCATCACGCCGCTGTTTTCCAATTGGCCTCCAGCCTGCAGATGCAACGCCTCGACTCGGAAGTCTTGTGACTGATTCAACACTTCACTCGAGCGAAGGTCATAAACATCAAACACAGCCCCCTGACGATTGGCAAATTTATGGAACCAATTCGTCGTGCCCAACTGCGGCTTACCCAATACGGGAACCTTGGAGTCGACAAACCGACCTTCGTTGATCACTGCCCAATGGCGGGCCATACCGGATTTGCCGATACTGCCATGTACCACGGGAGTGCCATTGCCATCGGTCGACTCCCAAAAGACGCCCCCGACGAGCGACCCCTTGGCAGTAAACGTTATTACGTTCTTTTTTGTGTCATTCCAACCTTTCCAATCACTGATGTGACCATAATTAGCACCAATCGTATGCGACAATTCGCGGTTGACCGACTGAGCAATCACTCCCTGTTCCTGCCCCCACAGGTCGGGATTGATGGCTGCCTGAGCAGCCTGAGCAGCCGTAAGCGCCATGAGCATGGCACACGAAATGCCGGACAGGACAAAGGTCTTGGTGACCCCTGTGGCTTTACTCGTTGAATCGACCGTTTCACCGGCAGACGAGTGATCGTGAGATGCGCTCTTTTCGCTCACGCACACGACCTGGCCTCTGAAATGATTCCAAATATTTTTGAAGATCTTATTCATGATACTTTGTTAAAAAGGCTAAATAGAAAAAAGGACGAGCGTTCGAATGCCGGATTCAACGCTCTGAAGATGAAACTTGAATGTGAGATGCCTCAGCCCTGAGCTTATCCATGTGTGATCCCAAAGCCCAAAACACCTGATCGACAATCCTCATCGTCGGATAGGGCAACACCTTCCCATCCGAATCGACAAACGGCGCAAAGGTCGCCCCGATGCGCTGGAGTTCGGCCTGAACATCCTGTCGACAAGCCCAGTCGTATAGCGGAGCCAAACTGCGCTCGAGGTCAGTCGGCAAGGCGGTCGAGGACGTCAAGCTCAGAATGTCGGGGGAAAGTCGGTTGAAGATTGAGATGCCGGATCGGACATGCGAATCGAATGCCGGCATGCACGCCAACGTGCCGTGAAGAATTTTTGAAATGAGCGTGTCGGTCACAGCCAACTGCAGATTGGCCTCGGCATTAATAGCCCTCAACGCATTACGGACGCGATCGATCAGCTCTTGAACGTCGGTTGCCGAATACGAACCACGACCGCAAGTGACATGAAGGTCACGGGCATGAGCAACCAACGAGTGGAGAATGGGAACGAAGACCGTCTTGTTGACGGTCATCAAGTGGGTGTGAACGCCATACATGCCGAACGATGCCAAATAAGCAACCAATTCGGCTGAGGCTTGAAGATAGAGAGGGTCGTCGATCCCTGCCTCGGCGAGGTCATTCCAGCGGGCGCGGAAGAACCGATAGCTGTGATTCCAGGCAAAGGCGCGGCTGTATTCCGGCGTTACGCCTGCATAGGCATATTTCGATATAAGGGGAGCGGGATTTCTAAGATATTTTAGCGACTCCCTAGTCTCCCAATCATCTACCCACGACGACGTGCTCGGGGGGGGGCTATTTTGATATCACGAGACAACATTTGTATTCAGAATATGTATGCATCTGAACCATAGGCCGGCCATGCCTACGACGATCAGACGTCTGCTCGGGCATTCGGATTATTTTTGTCCAAGCAAAATGAAACAAACCATAGCCATTTTGGACTATATCACAGACCGCCGCCTGGTTGGAGAGAATCATCCCCGATCGCGATCAAAATCGGCATTTAGGGAAGCTCTTCAAAACCCCCATCTCTGAACGATGGGGGAAGCAGATTTGTTTAAA
>OFSC01002268.1_pt1 | contig 10050 bp, 6 predicted proteins | sample 1543201 | NCBI WGS metagenome assembly OFSC01 (sample SAMN04209228, study PRJEB22552) | human gut metagenome | biome: gut; material: feces | host: Homo sapiens | place: USA: Oklahoma
CTCAGTAAGAAACTTGATGAAGCAAGAGATGAAATCAGCTGTAAGGATATCACCATTCGTCGCATGAAGAAAGATGCAGAACGTAAAGATACAGCCATGCAGGCTGATACATCTGAGGTGAAAGAAAAATTTGCCAGGGAAATGATTGACTCCGGTATCAGATTTGTTAAAGATATGAAGACTGCGATAGATGATTCGCAGACTTTTAAATGTATGGGGCTGTTAAACCATATGACAGATGATTGCTTTGGCAAACATGAACCTATACATCGCGAACTGAAGGATATGATTCAAGGCATTTTTGGCAGTCGTGAACAAGTTGCAAAGGAGCAGAATGAACCTAGACCTAACAATGTTACGGTTGAAAAAGGAGGGGTGTACAATGCTGAGGTTCATCATCAGGATATTCATCATGAGGTGGACCAGCCGGATTTTCTGCCTAAGGGGTACCATCCGCTTTCTCTGTCTGAGGTGGACCAGCTGATTTCTCTGCCTAGACATAAACGCAAAAGATTAGGATTAGAAGGAGAAGATTATGAGTGGAAATAAGATTATTATATGCCCTGGGGCTTTTTACAACGAGCATGTTGAACAGCAGAATATCTTTGGCGTGGTGAATGTATATCCGCCGAAAGATGGAGGGAGAGGCGGACAGACGGTTTCTTCTGTACAGCTGATTGACTGTTCGGAGGATGAGGACCTCGAGGCGGAAGATGTTGCTGCTGCTGACATCAGCCAGAAGGAAACCGGTAGGGGCAGAAAGAGCGAGTGTCTCTTTGCCCTTGATGAAAACTACTGCGTCAAGGACGAGGCTAAAACCCGCAAACAGGCTGATCTCTTCTGCAGATTCCTAGAGCAGAATGAGTTGGCAGGGCTGCCTACCAGTTCTAGTAGAAATTCGCCCCTGAACATCGCCATCTTCTCCTTCCTTGATCATTGGAAAGAATATGGGGTAATTCCCCGCAAGCGAGCGGTAGGAGTGAACACCATCTTCCGATTCCTGACCGAAGACTGCAAAATCAAGAAGGATGCAATAAAGAAGTCGTTCAATAATGCCTTCTGTAACAACCCCCCGGAAAAGAATTCCGATATAGAGAAGCTGGTGGATGCATTTTTTGAAGAGAATATGTAGGATTAATGACTGAAAAAAGAAAAAACGTAGGCAGAAATAATTAATCCTATTTTGCCTATTTGTCCTAAAGGTGAAAAAGCCGTACCTTTGCCCCGTAATCAGATGACAAGTCTGGTTGCGGGGCATTTTTTTGTCCGTAAATGTGATTTATTAATTTTTAATTTTTAAGTTTATGAAAAAGATGAAAGTAGTCAAGCTTCTTGACGTTCAGAGTGGTGTAAGCCAGCAGACAGGTAATCCTTGGAAATCTCGCGAGGTAGTGGTGGAATCAATGGAGAATGCGGTTCATCCCGACCGGTATGTGGCGCGGCTCTTCGGCGATGCGGTAGACAAGTTTACGGCTAAGGAAGGCGATGTGCTGGGCATCGGGCTCCGCCACAGCGTGAGGGAGTATAACGGCAGATATTATGGCGAGACACATATCTCGGAGTTTGAGCAAGTACAGCCATTCTGATGTTAGTTAATAGTTGACAGTTAATAGTTTATAGAGTTTTGCCTATTATAAAAAATAAAGAATTATGTATATTAAGATTCAGATTTCAGATGCTGTGTATCAGGCTCTCCTGACGCAGGGCAAACGCAAGAAGGGCTCTATCGCCCTGGTCAGCCCCAAAGAGGGTAATTTCAACGCATTCGCCAGTAATAGCGAAACGCGGAAACAACGCAAGTTTATACGGCTGGCTCATGGAAGTGCCAGCGTGGGCGATGAGGATGTGAGAATGCATCTGCGTATCAGCCGCAGAGAAGCCGAGGTTATGCCGGCTCAGGTTATCTGCAAAGAGAGTGAAATTGCCGGTGAGTTTGTAACGAAAAATTGCTAGTCTATGAGTTTTGGAATATCCGAAAGTGTAAGGAGCAGGGCGGTACAGGTTTGTACGCCCCTGCTCTTTCATCAGGCAGCCCAGAGCGGTGTGGTGGTGAAGACTTGCGCCGAGATAGAAGACGCACTTGAGAGCCTGCGCAGAGGCGAGATGAGCAAGGATGATTATGTGGCGCTGAAGACGAAGCTGAAGGCTAAACTCCCGATTCTCACTCCGCATGCTACCTTCAAGAACGGCCGACGACTGAATGCGGATGCCATCCCCAGCGGGCTTTCTATCTACGACAAAGACCATATTCCCGACCCGAGAGGGTGGTGGAAGACGAAGAGCCAGGAGCTGAAGCAGAATAAGCCTGAGGTGCTGGAATGCATCCTGCTGGTTCATGTTACGCCTTCGCTCGAAGGGCTGAGGCTTGTCTTCGTTATCCCGGGGGGAATGAACCTGGCTGATGCGCAGAAATGGATGTCGGAGCAGCTGGGGGATAAGGATTATGATTCTTGCGTGAAGGACCTGGCTCGGCCTTCGTTCATCGTGCCCGAGGACTATATCCTCTTTATTAATGAAGAGGAACTGTTTAAGGATAGAGAGGCTGCAACCCGGAGCAGGGAGAACGGAGAACTGAAGGGGGACGGGGCTTGGAAAGCCCCGGAACGGGGGCTGCCTGACGGGAGACCGGAGGGAGCTGCTGCTGAAGGAAGCGGGGGCGCTGCTGAAGGAAGCGGGGGCGCTGCTGAAGGAAGCACGGGCGCTGGAAGCGGGGCTGCTGAAAGCAAGAAGGCTCCTGCCAGCTACCCCAAGGAATACCAGGGGGTGCCTTATCCGGTTATCATAGAGAAGCTGATAGAGCTGCTGGGAGGAGAGCCGCAACATGGCTCCAGAAACTCGTTTATCTTTACATTAAGCTGCTATCTCCGCTATCTCTGCGATGATAATGCGGAATGGATCAAGCAGGTGATTCCAACCTTTGGCGAAGACCGGAAGAGGGCGTTCGTAACCGTGGAGAGTGCCTGCAACAGAAAGCAGAGCTTCCGAATGCCCAGCATCGTGAGCAAGGCCGTAGAGCTGGTAAGGAATGAAGAGATGAATACGCTTTCTGCCAACTATGATGACAGCGATTTCGGCGATATCAACAATCCGGAATCTTACTTCTATCATATTCATCAGATGCCGGAAAAATTGCCCAAACTCATCAGACTCCTGATTTCGAAAACACCGGGGATTTACCGTCCAGCCGTATCGCAGGCCATCTTCCCGCCACTGGCATCGCATCTCTGCGAAACCCGATTCCGCTATCTCGATAATGTAGAGCATGAGGCTACCATTTCTTCTATCTTGTGTGCCCCTACTGGAAGCGGAAAGGAAGCCATCACGCAACCTATCAACCACATCATGGCTGACATCAGAAAGCGGGATGCTGAACAGAGAGAAAGAGAGCGACTATGGAAAGATGAATGCAACCGCAAAGGCTCGAACAAAGACAAGAGAGAAAGACCGCAAGGACTTGTTATACAAGAGGTTAATATTGATATGACGAACCCTGCCTTTGTGCTCAGAATGAAGGAGGCTGAGAACCATTTCCTCTATTCAAAACTGAACGAGCTGAACCTCTTCGATGCGCTGAAGGGCAAGACTAACCAGCACTTCCGCATCATGGAGCTTGCCTTCGATCTGGGTAATTACGGACAGGACAGAGTGGGCACACAGAGCGTTACCGAAACCATCAAGGTGCGCTTCAACTGGAATGCCTGCTGCACCCCGAAAAAGTGTCGCGAATATTTCAAAAGGGTGGTAACGGATGGTCCTATCAGCCGTATCTCGTTCAGCACCATCGAGCGCCGTCCATGCGGTTCGGAGCTTCCGGTATACGGCACTTATGATGCAGCCTTCGATGAACAGCTGAAGCCCTATATCGACAATCTGGTGAAGGCTAGAGGACTGGTAGACTGCCCTGGAGCCCGCAAGCTGGCTCAGACGCTTCTGGATGAAAATGCCCAGTTTGCCCGTCTGTCGCAGGATGTGGTATTCGAGAATCTCTCGTTCAGAGCCAATGTCATCGCCTATCTGAAGGCATGCGTGCTGTATGTGGCAAACGGCATGAAATGGGAGAAATCCATCGCAGATTTCGTGCGCTGGAGCGAGCGTTATGACCTCTACTGTAAGTTGAAATTATTTGGACAGATGATTTACGATGCAGACAGAGAGCAGGACAGCGTGCCTAAGACAGCACCGAGGGGTCCGAAGAATATGCTTGAGATGCTGCCCGAACAGTTCTCGCTCAAGGATTATGCCAATCTGCGCAGGGAGCAGGGGTTCGACGACAACCGCAAGCGTACGATGGATGCTGTTTACCAGTGGGTATCGCGCGGATATGTGGTGAAGCTGCTTAAAGATGAAACTGCTGACACTGACACTGACAGTTTAATTTTCCGCAAGGTACATTACAACAGAAGTTATCTTCTCAATAAAGAATAAGCTTATGGAAATAATAGTAAAGCGAATAGCCAAGAAGAAGACCTATACGATAGGTCATCTTTATCTTCTGAAAGAGGAGGAGGTAGAGAGCCGCCAAAGTTTCAGCAAGCGTCTGGAAGACAAGCGTGAATTTCGCGATACCTTCGACCGCTCGTTGCTGGATAAGGAGCATTATTTCTGCGATACGCTGGAGCCTACCTGGCGCAATCTGCTGGGCATCACGTTGAGTGCTGGGGAAGTGGATGCCCGTTCGGGCAGGGTGAGCGGCAAGATAGCGCGCAAGGTTCGGGGCAAGACGGCGATACCCGAGGGCACTTATCCGCTGCTTGTTACCCCGTCGCCCAGGTTTAAGTGTTTTCTGCCTCTCGTTCAGGGAGTGCCCGGTTTCGAGGGCATCCGCATCCATGCAGGCAATTATCCTGACGACACGCAAGGCTGCATCCTGGTGGGCGAGAACAAGTTCAGGGGAATGGTAGTGAACTCCCGCATCTGGCTCAACCGCCTCATCAGCCGCATCGCCGAGGCTAGGGAGCAGGGGGAATCTGTATGGATTACGGTTATCTGAAAATAAAAAAGAGGGTGAGTCATCTGGTTATGACACACCCTCTTTTTGGCTTTTTATTTCTTTTTCTTCTTCTTCTTTTTGATGCCGAAGAAATCGCGCCAGCCGTTGAAGTCTTTCTTCATGATGAGGCCGAGACCCTGCGTGTTCAGACTGTTGCGCGTAAAATAGCGGTCGTTGGTCTGATTGTACATGCGTATGGCGAGGTTGCCGTTAGGGAAGATGAGGTAGCGGAGGTCAAAATCACCGATGAAACTCTGCGTGGCATTCGGATTGTCGCGATAACCGAACTGGCCATTGAAGAGTAACCGGTTGTTGAGCAGCTTGCCGCTCAGAATGCCCTCATATTCGGCATTGTTGAAACCTTCATCGCCCGTGGATATGTTGGCACCGAAATTCCAGTTGTTGCTCTTCACCACGTTGGAAAGTACGGTGTTCAGCTGCTGCGAGATGGTGCCGCTCAGCAGACTCTGCATCGCCAGCGAAGTCTGACTCTGCTGCTCATTATCCTCGCTCACCTGGTTGTTGTTGGTCTGAGCGTAGAACCGGCCGATACCCAAGAGATAGAGCACCTGCTGGTTCATCTCTTCCTGCGAATTGATGATAGAGTAGATCATCTGCTTCGCATCGCTGTTAACCGTAGGCAGGTCCATAGAGAAATCTACCTTAGGCGATTGAGGCGTGCCGGTGATGTCCATCAGGCAGTCTACGCGGATGTTGTTGCCCGAGAACGAACGGCCTATGCGCAGGTCGCTCAGCGGCACTCCGTTTACGGTATATTTAGCCCGCAGATTGAGTGGGGCGTTGTATGGGTTGCCACCGAAGGCGATGGTGCCGCCCGGCATGAACTCGAACTCCTTCTTGATGAGGTTCTGGATGGTGAGCTTGTAGGTGCCGTGATCAACCACATAGTTGCCAAACATGTCGAACGAGCCCTTGTTGAAGTAGTTGGCGCGGATTACGCCATCGCCGTTCAGGGTGATATAATCGCCCGACTGCTCGTCCATAATCAGCTTGAGCGTGAGGTTCTGGTTGGTGTTTACGAGGAAATTGATGCGCATATCCGATTCGAAATCGATGTCATCCTCTCTCTGTTTCGTGGTTGGAGCTCCGTTCAGGCTGTCCATGATATCCGGCACAATCTCGTGCCAGTGGATAAAGCTCTTGTCGCTGATGGCGTCCGGACTTGCCACATTATATACAAAGATGCTGTGGGGTTCGGGTTCGGCGTTGATATCGATGACGGTTTCGCCGCTCTTGCCGTGGATGCCTACCTCGCCCGTGGCATAGATGGTGCCATAGAAGGTGTTGTCGCCAAACTCGCGGGTATCGAAGCCCAGGAAGTTGTGCGCCTTGATATCGAGGTCGTAGCTCAGCCTGGTGAGGTGCTTGTGGTGGATGCCTCCGCTCAGGATGGCTATGTTGCGGTTGCGGTCGAAGATGGTATCATTCTCTATGAGGATATCATCTGGGATAGCGTGGGCATGGAGCGCATCGAAGGTATAATCTGTGTTGAGCTGCTTGAGGTGCACCTTGCCGTGAGCGGTAAGGTCGCCCACGAGATTGATGTTTTTCAAATCGCCCACCACATTGAGATGGCCATCGCCCCAGGCTTCTACCTGGTTCATGAAACTGCCGCAGAAATTCTCGAGGAATTTCATGCTGGTGCCCTGGGCATCGATACCCAGGTCGATATAGTTGCGCTTAGGCGAGACGTATCCGTTGATGAGCGTCTGATGCTCCGGACCATCGTCGGCAACTGCATGAATATCAATCTGTTCGAGCTCCTTATTGAAGTTGACACCAGCATGGAGCACACCGAGCGGTCCGTTTTCGAAGGTAAACTCCTTCACGTCTAGCTGGGCGTAGGCATCAGGATCGTTGAAGAGGCTCTTGATGATAGCCTTGCCCGAAGCCTTGCCGGTGAAATCTACCGAATGGAAATTGATGAGGTTCAGCACGTATGCCACATCTACATCCTTCAGGTCGGCTACGATAGAATCGGTCTTCTCGGGTGTTGCAAGACCGGAAACGATGACGTGCTGCTGGTCGTGGCTCACGGCGAAATGATCTACCAGCAGGCGGTTCTTGCTGTAGATGATGTCGGCAGGATGAACCTCCCACGGCGTGCCGTCGATTCTGATTTCAGACGGGTGTATGGTTACGTGGGCGGTAGAAACATGATTTTCGTTCTTGAAGAACTGCGCCCTCGTATCAATGATGCCCTGGATAGGGAGCTTAGCCGAATGGTTGTTGTAGAAGAGCTTGGCGAAGAGCTGGTTGTCGGCAGCGGCTGCCTTTACGTGGATGCCCGGTCCGTTATCTCCCCATTTGCCCTGCCTGATCTGCGCATCTATCTTGAGCGAATCGTTGATGGTATGCAGTCGCACTTTGGCTCCATGATAGTCTTTTGCGTCATAGCTGAAGTCAGGCACGCTGGCATAGATGTTGACGGTTTTCTCGGCATCGTTCATGAATCCATCGGCAAAGACGGGCTGCTCTATCTTCAGCGGAATGCCCAGCATGCGCTGCAGTATCTCGGTAGAGGTGATTTCTGCCTGGAAGGTGAAATGGTTCTTCGCACTCCTGTCTACCTTGCCGATGCCCGGAAGGGTAGGCAGTTTGCTGGCTACCAGGTTGGTGAAGCTCTTGGTGAGGGTAGCGTAATCGTACTCTCCGTTAACATGGATGCTGGCGAACGGGGCTTCGAGGTCGAAATAGCTGTCCTTGCCCTGGTTCTTGGCGCTTACGGTGATGTCATCGAGACTGTAGGTCTTGTCGGCTACCTTCAGTCCCAGGATGGTTGGCAGCAGATGCTGTACATGGGCTGTTGCGGCATACTGTTTGCGCGGGATGGAGTAGGAGCCTTCTACCTGGATGTTGGCGTTAGGGTCGGCGATGGATGCGAGTCCCTCGAGCAATCCCCGGTTATAGCTGCCGTCTATCTGAATGTTGCGGTAGCTGTACTTGTTGAAATCGAAGCGCGGAATGCTGCCCTTGGCATAGAAATGCTGCTTGTTGCCGTGAGCCGAAAGCGATGCTGCCAGGATGCCGAACTGCCCGTTGTCGAGGATTCGGCCCAGGTTGATGCCCTGGGTGTTGATGCTAGCCTTGAGCTCGGAGCCAGCCTTTTCTGCCTTGATGGCTACTTCGCCCACGCCGGTCTTCAGCTGTCCGCGGGTGCCTACGTTCTTGCCAGCACCATATACTTCACCTATATAATATATGTCGCCCAGGCGCAGCACTTCTTTCGGAATGCTGATGCGTTTGCCCAGATTTCTGGAAAACTCTCCGATGCCATCGCCTGATATCTTGAGGGCTGAGATGTTTGCCTTCCAGCGCAGAAGGCGGTCCCAATCGCTCACACGGCCGTTAGTCCTGAGCAGCAGACTGCCGCTCTGAGTCTTGAATTCGAGGTTATGGATGCGGGCAGATGTATTGGTGCCCGAAAACTGGAGATGAAGCTGCAGGGCATCCTTGAACTTGCGGAGTTCAGGCACGAAGCAGGCTATATCGGCAAGCGTGATGACGGATGGCTTGATGCCGCCCTGAAACTGGAGTGTAGGCTTTACGATATGCTTGTTCTCGATGCGGTAGGTAGCGCGCAGGTCATCAAACTGCAATTGCGAATGAGGGAGCTCGATGCTGAAGTCTCTGAGCAGGGCTTGCTGCTGGTCGGCATCGAGTTTGAATCTCAGATTCCTGAGTTGAAGTCCTGATTTATCTTTCAGCGCTATCTTCTTGACAGCCAGATGGATATCCTTATCGGTGAGATGGCCCAGAATAATGTGGACAGAGAGGTCGGTGATGCCTAGATGCTGCGGCGAAAAGACGCCCGGCTTAGGCGCAATATCGCGCTGGTTGTAGGCAACAGCACCATGACGGATAATCAGGCTTCCGATGTGCAGGTCGAGCGGAGTATGGCGGGTGGTATCTTTCGAAGCCAGCGAATCGAGCACGAACTGGATGTTCATCGGGCTCTTGGCATCCTGCTTGTAGATGTTGGCGTTGAGACCGAAGAGCTGGGCAGATGAAACCGAAATCTTGCCATCCTTCAAAGGCAGGAAATCGAGCTTTGCCGATACGCGCGAAGCACAGATCATGCTGTCGCCCTTCTGGTCGAGCATCATCACGTCATCTATGATAATGCGGTTGAAGAAGCCCAGGTTCACCTTTCCGATACTTACCTGAGTGCCGAATTTCTGAGCCAGCGCACCGGCTACTTCAGAGCCGATGAAGGCCTGTACTGGTGGCACGTGCAACAGTACGACAAGCAAGAAATAGACAGCAGCCAGCGTCCATATAATGCTATTGATGATATGTTTTAAATGTTTCAGAGTTGCTTTCTCTAGTTTACAAAAATGTTACTAATTTGAATTTTGCGACAAAATTACTGAAAAATCGGCATAAAATCGAATAATTCACACAATTTTTCTTTTTTATATCACTTTTTTTCACTATTTTTGCAGCACGTTAGAAGTTTCAGCATAGAAGTAGATAAAATATATGTTTTATGGCAGATGGCCAGTATAGCGTCTTGATGAGGGCGCTGACGCATATATCTTGAAGTGATTAGTAAATTTATATTTAATATTTTTTAATGTAGTTATGGCAAATGTAATTAAGTTACGTAAAGGCTTGGACATTAACCTTACGGGTAAGGCTTCCAAGGATGTAACGCTCCAGGTGGCTCAGGCTGGCGAGTATGCGCTGGTTCCTGCGGCTTTCGTGGGTGTGACTCCTAAGGTAGTGGTACGCGAGGGCGATCATGTCAATGCCGGAGATGCCTTGTTTGTGAACAAGGCTTGCCCAGAGGTGAAGTTTGCCTCGCCAGTGAGCGGAGAAGTAACCGCCATTGAGAGAGGTGAGCGCCGAAAGGTGCTCTGCGTGAAGGTGAAGGCCGACGCAGTACAGACCTCTACGGATTTTGGTAAGAAAAACGTTGATGCGTTAGACGGTGAGGCTGTCAAGCAGGCGCTGCTTGAGGCTGGTCTCTTCGGATACATCAACCAGTTGCCTTATGCTGTGTCCACAACTCCCGACACCAAGCCTAAGGCAATTTT
>OFSC01002269.1_pt1 | contig 10050 bp, 12 predicted proteins | sample 1543201 | NCBI WGS metagenome assembly OFSC01 (sample SAMN04209228, study PRJEB22552) | human gut metagenome | biome: gut; material: feces | host: Homo sapiens | place: USA: Oklahoma
GCCATAGCCGTGCGCCTAAAATTCATGGAGTACAATGCGTCATTGATTTCTTTGATAATCTTCTTGCATTCTGTTTTCTTACCCTCTGCCTTATTGGAGTAGACATTGATTTCAAACATGGCAATGACCATATTCTCTTTCATGCTACTGTCCTGCCACTCTGTAGGGATATAGCAGTCACTCTGGGTAATACTCACATGAGGAAAAGAAGAAGGTGATTTCACATATTCACTGGCAATATCAATCTTAGGGAATTTCTCTCTCAAGATTTTTGCAAGCCTTGTATAGACTTCGTTTTCGCAGTCAATCATGTGTAACACCTCCTTGCTATCTCTGCAAATTTCTCTTCCAACTCTCTGACTGTTTCATACATACTCATGTTTGCAGGGTTACCGTAGGTATGAACTTCACCTGCGTGTTTTCCCGTGGTAATAACTTCACCGTTAGAACCAGGGTCACCCGTATAACGCCATCCCTTTTCAAGCCGTCCCAGTTTATAACCGTAGCCACCACGGGTGAAACCGTTCTTACCTGCTTCTGGGTGATTGTCTGGGTACTTGACACCTGTGCCAAACTCAATAAAGAGGACTGAACTTCCTACAGCTACCACGGCTACTTTGTTGTTATCCCGGCTCTCTACAGACACGCTCACATCATTCGTACCGTCATAGACGGCTGTCTGGAACTTTGCTGTAGCCACCTGGACTCCCTCTTCGCCAAGGGCTTGTATGAATTTTTCAGTACACTCTTTCAACCACGTCTTGTAGTTCTTGAGTTCTTTAATGGCATTGTCAATGCTCTTTTCAGATAACGTAACTTTGATAACACGCTTGCTCACGATACGGTCACCTTGCTAATCGCATAAGAAATACTGTTAAGGGACTTTGCGACACGCCGTACCCTATAGTCACAGAGAGGATTGCCGTCATTTCCGAACTCTGGCTCCTTATCCACAAAGAGCAAGGTGTTTTCATCAATGGGGCAATTTGTATCATCGGTAATGAGTACCTTGTCATAGGACTCTAAATTACCGAACATATTCACCTGGGCATATCCCGTTGCAGGTGAAACACTGCATTGCAGTTCAACTGGGCTTTCATAGCCCACCTGGTATTCACCAGTTTCATTCCCGTCATCGTCCAGAAGTGGCTCCCTGCCTTTGTACAGGCAGTAATGCACGGGCTTGAGATTGCGCTTCATCAGCTTCATAGAATCACCCCCGCCATAGGAAGGATTCGCCGCAGCAGGGTAGGGGGAATGTCACCATCTTCATAAGAACGGGAAACGCCGTTTTCGCTGTGTGCTGTTTCACCCTCTGCCCCACGCTTGTTCAGCATATAAGCGGCAATCTCAACATGAACCGTGTCATATTTTGCAGGAACCGTATCTTCCTCTGTATAAGGGTAGGCACGGGAAAGCACTACTCCTTTCGCTAAAGTGAGGTAAGTGGACAACACATCGTTATCCGTTTCCTCTGTCATGCTTTTGAGCATGGTCAGTTTCTCTTCATCGGTCATGTTGTCCACCTCCTTTTAATCTTCATCAGCTCGTAGTCTTGCCAATGTCAGCGGCATTCGCCACATAAACAGAACGGCTGTAGGTCGGCTTCTCAAAGGTAGTAGAGATACCAGTGAACTTGCCGTGATACCATTCGGGACCATGGTCAAGACCAATCTGACCGAAAAGCTGATACTTCTCACCTGCACCCGTCTTAGCAAGCGGCTCCAGGAAGAAGTTACCCTTACCCGGAACAGGCTGATAAACAGGAGCCAGAACATCAAGGTTCAGAAGCATTGCAGTACCCGCAGGCAGGCACTCACCCAGATACAGGTAAACAACACCGATAGGAGTCACCACACTGGAAAGAGCGATACCGTTAATCTCACGGGCAGCAGGAACCACAGTCAGACCATTCTGAACAGCGTCAGCGTTGACCTGGAACAGAGTCACAGCGTCACACCACAGCACCAGACCGTCAGTCGGGGCATTCGCACCGTAAATCTTCTTCACCATGTCAGCAATGTCCCACAGACCCAGGGGCTTCTTAGCCATTGCCATAGTGTTAGAAGTGATAGCGTTCACCAGACCACGGGTCTTGTTCACCTCAGTATCAGAAGTAGCCTTGTTGTACACACCGTTGATAAAGGTATACTCAATATCACGGTTGACCTTCTGAATCTTAGCGGCAACCTGGAAGTCCAGTTCGCTCATCGGGTTTGCCTGCTGCTCTGCAACATTGATACCGCTCAGAGTACCCATATTGCTCTGCTTACCGTAAGAAATACCAACGGACTCCTGGAAAATCTGAGTGACGTTCGTTTTCTGAGAACGGGTCACAACATCAGCGTCCGGGGCAGTCAGAGAAGCACTCTCACTGATTGCAGGCTGAGAGCCATTACCGTTAGAGGTGTACTCCTGTCCAGTAACGAACTCTACATGATTCGTGGTTTTCGCCTTGCTACCGATGATGGAAGAAAGCGGGGTACGCACGTTACCCTTGTTAAACAGCATTCCAGAATAATTCAGAACGCCAAAACTGGTTGCAAACGTATCTGCCATTGTCTTTTACCTCCGATTTTTACTCTTTCATCTGATTCGCTTCATCCTGCGCTTTCAGACGTGTATAGTAGGCAACTGCGGTCAAATCGCCGCTTGCCTGCGCTTCTTCGATTTTCTTAGCGTAATCCATGCTGCCCGTCCCATCAGAACCCGCAGCAGGTCTGGGAGTTTTCTTCATCTGTTCAGCACGAATTGCCTTTTCACGGGACTCATTGAACGTAGCCTGGTTCTTCATAACCGTGTCCATATCGCCGTCAACCATTGCGATTGCAGTACTGTCAGCAAGTTTCTCATCGTAGCCCATAGCTACCAGTTTGGTCTTTTTGTCTGCCAGAGCGATAGAACGCTTCAAATCGGTATTCTCCTGGGTCAGCTTTTCCATAGTTGCTTTCTGTTCAGCGGCAGCGGCTTCATCCGCAGTCTGCTTACCTCTCAACTGCTTCTTGTAATCAGCAGCTTCGGAATTGGCTTTAGAAAGCTGTGCTTTCAGACGATTGATTTCTGCGTCATTATTCTGACCTGCACCCGCAGCCTGTAAAGCAGTAGAAATCTCTTCCTCAGTCATACCTTCCTTGTAGGAATCTCCAAGCAAATCACTTAAATAACTCATAATAAAGTCCTCCTTGCGTTTTAAGGTGTTCCCTCACCGTGTTCTTCTGTTTTATCCTCTTGTCTGAGTGTGCGTTTTAAGGTGTTCCCTCACCATACAAGCAGGTCAATCCTGCGAAGTATCAGTTTCAAGTTTCAGTACACAGCGGCAGTTCACATTGTTCTCTGCCTTAGTGAACTCACCCGGTCTGGAAGCATGGTCACCATCAAAGGTATAAAACTCTTCGTCCAGAGCCACGCTTACACCTTCCAGGTATTTGTGAGTATCCCGAACGGCTTCATCCCGGACGGTCACCCATTTCTTTGAGACTCCCAGTCCTCTTGTAGACTGGAACTCATAGGCTCCATCCTCTTCCGCTGCATTGAATACCCTGTGATATTCAGATTCGACTAACGTCTGTAAGCCCGACAAATCCCCGGCTATCACATGGTCAGCGATTCTGTCCTCAAAGGTTTTACCGTCTATCACCTCATAAATGGCTTCCTCCATGGAACCCACGTCTACGGTCAAATCGTAGGCAAGCATATCTGCCGTGGCAGTAATGCCCTGCTGATAAGCCCGGATGAGCAGTGATAAAATGTCATCCGCAATCTGAGTAACCTTTGAGGTCATATCCTTCCCAGAAGCGGAGTAATAACTGGTGGAAGTCAGAATGTTGAGTTCATCAAACGCAGCAATATAAGCTGAAAATGTATTATTCATAGGCAAAATAAAAAGGGACTATGAGTTCGTCACTCACAGTCCCATTGGACTCACCAGAACCTCTGTCCTGGTGTTACTCTTTCATTCTCATCTTGCGTTTGATTTCAACAATCGTAACCTTGCCCTGCTCAATCAGCACTTCCACTCTGCTGCCGTGCTTGAGCAGCGTTTCCACCTGCTGCACCATTTCCTTTGTCAGTGTTGGAGTCATCGGTTTCATCCTCCTTTTCCGTATTCTGCTTTTCAAGCAAATTTTGAGTTCCTAACTGCTGTTCAAGCAATTCTATTACTCGTTTCGTCCGCTCAAACCACTCCTGTGCTTCCTTTGAACCGTTAAGCCATTGCTGTGCTTCCTTTAGCTGTTTTTCCTGTTCCTCTTCATATTCCGCACTTAATGTGTATGCCAGGTCAGAATCAATAAACAGTCCGCAATGCTCAAAAGCAAGCCGTGGGTGAATCTTACTGTTCTTCAACATAAGGTCAAGCACCTGGGCTTTTTGCAGGATGTTTTCGTAATTTCTTCGGGTAAAGCGAATTTCAATATTGCAAACCTTCAAGTCCATGCCTTTCAGAGTTTTGCAGATATTCAGAATCAGCTTGAGGAAAATCCTCTCACTCTTCTTGAACATCAATTCGCTGTCCTTTGCTCTTGCTTCCGCAGCAGACCAACCATCTCTCATAATGACCGCAGACCCGGTATCACTGGTAGACGTACCGCCGTTGCGGTTCGGCATACCACAGATAGTCAATACCGTCTGGTACATATGGTCAACCAGGGTTTGCGTTTCTCCCTGGTTCAGAGTACTGGTCAAATAAGATACTTCGGCTTTCAACTGAGGGTCAATATCCCGGAACTTAATAGCCCCTTCCTCTCTCAGCTTCTCGTAATCGTCAGACGAAATATCTACGTTGTGGAAAAGCATGAGTGCCTGGATGAACTGTTCAACTCCATCCTGGCGGTTACTGTCCGTAAGGTTGATAGCGTCAAGGAGCGGTATAACCAACTCAAACGCACCGATACGGGCAATGTTCAGCGGATATTCAATGATAGGAATATCACCCAGAATGTGCGGCTCTGCCTTGATGATATGAGATTCTACAATCTCAAAATACTCATGGTCAGAGTAGCAACTATAGTGAACTATTCCGTTGTCATCCACCACATACTTGACACCCAGAAGCGGCTTGTTCCCAAGACCGTTGTTGTACACCACAAAGGTGTTTCGTGGGTCAAGCGTGTAAATTTCAAACGGGGAGTCATCGTCCTCACCTACGTCCTCATCTGGAAGAACCATTCTGAAAGACGTACCACAGATATGGAACCAGTCAGCAAGTTCCTTATCCTTTGCAGGCTTCTCTTCGGCAAACACAAATTCGTTAAGCTGATTGATTGCGTCAGACAAATTCTCACCGTTACCACGGGAAACATACTGTAGAGGTTCACCCATCAAGTAGCCAGACTTGAAGGACACAATCTCATTCGCCCGGTTCTCCACGATTTTGTTACAAATCTCTGGACGAACCTGTTTCTCACGGTTGAGAATCGGCTGTAATCCTCTGTAGTAGTACCACAGATATTGAATTTCACTTCGATTCTCCCAGTGATAAGGAAGTGCCTTATTGAGAATCGCAACCACGTTCTCAACGGTCACTTCGGTTTCATCAGACTTTATCATGCGTCTACCGTATAAACCGAAAGACACGCAAGCCACCTCCAATCCTACATTTTCTATTGTAATTATAGCACTCTTCAATGGTTATTTCAAGAGATTTCTTGATAATAGGTATGAAGAGTTTTTGCGTAAATTAACACGGTCTTTTGAACACTTCAACCTTCGCTCCTACCAGTCCACGCAGTTCATTCTCAAGTAGAGAAAGAGAGTCGGGTGCGTCATCATGTGGCACTTTACCAGACCGGGTGTAGGTTGTGACCTGCTTCATAAACATGGCATACTGACTGTTCCGTGCGTAGAGTGACGGGTCTTTGAAGTAAAAATGCTTGATAATGTTATCAGAAGCGAACTCGATACGGGTCTGCTTATTGCTGATAGTCCTCTTCGTTCGGATATTGCAGACATACTTTCGGTCAGTCAAAATCTGCTGTACATCTCTGGCGAAGTATGTGCCTGCATTATTAGACTCAAAGGTTCCTGCCACCACAAGATTATCCATCAGAGCCTTTGCACACTCTGGCTTTGTAACCTCTGGCGGGGAGTCATCGAACACTACGTCTACAATATAGACTTCATCCCCGTACACCGCAGCAATCGGCATAGAGCAATAGTCCGCACCCTTGTCCGCAGTATCGCAGACGGCAATGATACTGTCTGGCTCACGGTCTACAGGAAGTTCAAAGTATCGGTTCAAGGACGCTTCCGGGAAAAGAATACCTTTCGCTTCAAACGGCTGCTGCTGAAACTCAGACTCAAACTGCTCTGCCGAAAGCATTTCTCTCTGGTCACGGAAATACTGCGTGGTGAAAACCTTCCTGCCCTCACGAATGTATTCAAAGTTACTCTCATCCGTCACGGGGTCAAGAGCCGGGGTTTCAATAATCTTGCACCGCTTACCCTGCTTCCGCATTTCCTCCTGCAAGTGACCGATAGGGTCGTACAGAGAATATCGTGTACCGCAGATAACGATAGGCGTACCCTCAATGGCACGTCCGATAATATCACCCGAAATGACCTCCCACTTGTCATCAAGCCGCTGTCTATTCTTCGCTTCCTCACGTCCCTCTACGCAGTCATCCAGGTAGAGAAGGTTGGTTGCTTCCGAAAGACCTACCTGCCGTGCGTCAATAGAACGGCACATGACAGTAGGGAATCGGGACTTATGCAGAAGGTTAATGACCTTCGTATCGGCATTGGTCTGTACCAGTTTGCTCTCCGGGAAAATATCATAAAAATGATAATCGTTTGGCTGCTGAATGTACTCAAGGCAACCTTTGTAGAAAGACTGAACAAGGTCATCACCTGTACCTTCCATCAGAGTAGAGCGGTCTGGGAACTTTCCAGAAAGCATATTCGTAAAGTTGATACCAAGCTGAGACTTACCACATCGTTTCGGCATGGAGATGGACAGAAAGTCCAGTTTTCCCTCAAGAACTTCCTGGTATCCTTCTACATATCGTCTAAGGTAATGGCGGCGGGGTAGATAGAACTTCTTGTCAAGAGGCTTGCCGTACTCTACCGCCTGTAAATATGCGTCAAAACAATGGGGCGCACAAAACAGTAGGGAGCGAAACAGCAGATTGTCAAATTCCTCTGCTGTCTTAAAATCCCTGGTATCCACTGCCAGTTTCAGTCCCGCTCTGATTTCCTCCTGTAAAGCCTGGTTCCATTCGTGAGCCAGTCGGAACTCTGTACCCTCATAGTCACGGCACAGGGCGAACTTATCATCATAGGCTGCAACATCAAGCGGACTCTTTAAGATAGCCCGGTCAATGCTGCTTTTCATCTTACTATAATCCATACATACCTCCGTAAACAAAAAAAAAAAAAAAAAAAAAAAAAAAAAAAAAAAAAAAATGGAACCGTCAATTAAGACAGTCCCATTGGACAAAACCGCAACTCACTTGCAGTTACTTATTAACTTAAAAGGCAGGCACAAGCACCATACCACAGGTCTGACTACGATATTCCAGGTGACCCATATTGCAAACAAAACGATTGACTTAATACACCACCACAGGAACCACAGGCAGCAAAATAAAATATAGAACATGAGTTCACTTCCCTCTCACAAGAGATGAAGTAGATTTTATCTACAACACTACTTAAATTGTAACAATATTACCCTTTGCGTCTTTGCGCTCATCAGCGTGAAACTTATCAAGATACTTATGATACATCGGCATATCACCCGCCCAGATTCTTCTCAGTTCCTTTTGTACATCTACCTCTTCATGATGAGTAAATCGTTTGAACCATACTTCTCTGGTTGCTTCCAGTTTTTCATCCCGGACAGCTTGAGTAGCTTCTTTCTTGATTTTGGTCTTATCAATGCAATCCAGATATTTAGGATTTTGTTTTGTACGTTCAGTCAATACCTCAATCAGCTTATCATCTGTGAGCATGGAATAAAAGCCCTGTTTTCGGATTGAAGGGAGTACATCGTGTGTAACCCAGTGCTTAAATTTCTTTGCCGACTCTAATTGACTGCTGAAAGTTAATGAATATACACCGGGTTCATTGATGATTACTACATTCGGATTACCGGGAGTTCCGTCGTGAATCACGACTGTATTTTTATCTTCTTCATCTACATGACGTGCCAAGGCATCTCGTGGATTAGAATAGCCAAGAGCCGTAGCAACATCCGTTCCTACAAACCAAGGCTCACTTTCAATCATCATGGTTCGTACCGTTGTTTCTTGAAAAACATAAGTTAATTCGTTCATAATCAAATACCTCCTTAATCGGTATCTTTGGTTTGAGTTGGTAGGGTAAATTCGATTTTTCGTATAAGTTTATATAGTAGAGTACCTACTAATAAGAACTTACGGTAAAAACTCATTTTACCCTACCATGTCCGTTTCCTGTATTTCATAGCCACCTTCCGGGATAGGCGTTTCATCGGGAACAACCACGATTTTGTATCCCATAGCTGAAAGCATTTGTTCCAGGTTATCCACCTTCATTGTTGTACCCCTGTTCAGAATACCCGTTACATTGGATTGACTCTTAAACCCGGCTTGCTCTGCCAACTTAGATTGACTCAGCTTTTTTAGTGCCATGATTTCTTTCACAACATCTCTTGCTGTCATGCTGCACCTCCTGTTACCGACATTGTATCAAATACCTTTATGTATGTCAATACTTTTATGTATTAGACACTTTTTTATTTTTGCGGGATTTTCCAGGCTCACCCGCCCCGGCTGCCGGGGGTCTATATCCCCCGCCGGGGGTCTGTCCGCAGAGCGGCGGGAACAGCCTGCACCACAGGCAGAGCGGCGGGACGTGGTAAAAATAAATACAAAAAGGTATTGACAAATACATAAACGTATTATATACTATGATTAACAAATACATAAACGTATTTACAAGGAGGTAAACAGATGAAAGCATACAACGAAATTAAAAAGGAACTGGAAGCCAGGAAAGACCGCAGCGCATGGAGTAAGGGCGTTACCGTGTACGCTCTTGAACTCCTGGAAGAATACCAGGAGCGGGCAGCATATGAGGGCAGAGAAGCCGCAGACCGTGCAGAGTTTAAAGCGTGGTTGCTCAATGGTGCGGACTCCTGGGAGTCCTACAGTTACGGCGGTTCATCCCTCATTTATAACGGGGACATTGCAGAGCGGCTCTGCTGCCCGTCTGAGTATAAGCGCACCCGTGAGGGTGAGCGCAGACCTAACAGCCGTGAGGAATGGTTAGACGTTCAAGCAAGGGCTTTATATCAAGCCGCTTGCAGGCTCTCCCGCATAGCATTCTAAACACGTTGCGCCGTGTATAAATAGCCAGTTAGGGCGCAAGCGTCCCGGCTCTGCCGGGGGTCTGGAAAATGTAGGCTTTCAAACCTGCACCACAGAAAGAACCGCATACAATAGCAAAATGCACAAATAGGAGGTTATACCATGAATAGAATACAAATAGGCGGTTATACCCGCATTACTAAGAAGGAAGCCGCCCGCCGTTATAATGCGGGTGAGGTCATCCGCTTGACGGCTTGCAAGCTGTCCCCGGTTTCCCCGTGGGGTTGCCACTCAGACGCACAACGGGAAAGCTACACGCAAGTCAGCGGGGACGGGTTCAATACTACCGTAGCCCGTAACCGTAAGTTTGAAACCGTGGTAAACGCTTTCACCTATTACAACTGCACCAATGAAACGGGCAGATACCCGGCATACTGGAAGAAAGAAGCATAAAAGAAGCCCCGCCGCCGTGCGGGGTATTCTTATATAAGGAGGTATAAAAGAGTGTTTAGAAAGACCTGGGAAACGCCGCAGGGCAGTTATTATAATCTATTTTCCGATATGCTAAAACAGCCGCATTTACTTGTAGCGGGCGCAACGGGCAGTGGTAAAAGCGTTGTTATAAATGGCATTATCACAACGGCATTGAAAGACAGCCCCGCCGCTGTACAGTTCATCTTTATAGACCCTAAACGGGTAGAACTTATAGAATATAAGCCCCTGCCGCATACCCTAAAATATGCCAGTGAGCCGGGGGACATGG
>OFSC01002273.1_pt1 | contig 10027 bp, 8 predicted proteins | sample 1543201 | NCBI WGS metagenome assembly OFSC01 (sample SAMN04209228, study PRJEB22552) | human gut metagenome | biome: gut; material: feces | host: Homo sapiens | place: USA: Oklahoma
CCTTGAAGATCTCCGCCAGACGGACGGGGGTGAGCCCGTCCGAGGGGTACTCGCTGTACTTGTCCGTCACCTGGGAGACCGCGACCTCTCGCGTCTCCGGCCTCGGTGTCTGCGTAGACCTCAAGAGCCGCCGCCACGGGAACCACTTATTTTTGCTTTGGTCGGCCAAACCGTCCCACCTCCTTTTAGTAGGCCCCGCGTCGGAACTTGATCGCACGGCCTAAAACTGATTTGTAATCCGGTCGACGCCCGACCTTGACCGAGAGGGCCAGGGCGACGGCCATTTGCAGGGCGTCGGGGGCGTCGTCATTCTTTCCCATAGGGTACTTGAGCATCTGGTCAAGGAGCGCCTTGTGCCGCTTCGAGAACTTGAGGTAGCCGTTCTTGACGAAGGGCTGCAAGGACTGGATGCGGGCGTCCTTGTTCTGGACGCTGTTGATCTCCTCGATAGGAAGGTACTCGCCGATCTCGGCGGACTTCTGCCGCATGATCTCGGCAAAATAATATTGGAACTGAACCGTCTCGACGCCGAACTTGTAGAGGGGCTTCTTGTATTCACGCTTGAGCCGACGAGACGCCTCGATCGCGTCCTCAATAATCTTGTCCGGCTTCCGCTTGGCGATGTCAGCGATGACGACGTACATGTAGCCCGTCGAGGTGTCCTTTGCTATGCCGATGATCGCCGAGGTGTCGCTCTTTCGGTTCTTTCCGAGGGAGGGGTCATTCGCCGCCACAAAGAGGAACTTCGGGTCGGAGAAGTCCGGGGGGAGCTGCCCGTCGTCGTAGAAGTCGAACCACTCCTCGGCGAACGCGCAATTCTCCGGGTCTATGGGTTCGTTCTGGATCTCCGACGAGAAGCTCGCCTCGCCCTCGGATACCCTCATAACCATGAGGGCATAGTAGGGGAGCTTTTCTTCCCAGAGGACGGCGGTTCCTTCCAGCATTTCGGCCTCGTTGGCCTTGAAGAAGTCCTCGGCGTCCTCCTTGTGCTTCGGGTTTTCGAGGTCGGTGAAGATCCGCTCCCAGGCGTCCCACAAGGCCGTGTTCGTCGCGAACGAGATGACGCCCTTGTAGCGGACGGCCTCATACTCGGGGTTCTTGGCGACGTTGGCGAGGAGGGCGTCATAGTGGAGCAGCGTCCCGATGTAGACGATGTCCGTGTAGGTGTCGCCCGCCTTCGAGACCGCCTTGTAGAACCAGTCCCGGAGCTTCTTCCGCTGCTCCGGGGTGTTGACGTTCTCGTCGTTCTCAAAGACGGCCTTGCAGTTGGCATAGTCGACCTGGTTGGCGCACATATAGACCGGGGTGAACTCGGCGATGGCGCGGGCGATGGCGGCATACTGCTTCTGGGCCGGCTTGGCGCCGTGGGCCCAGGTGTCGGTGCGGTGGGGCCAGCCCATCCACACGCGATCCTGCGGGGCGAACTCGGCGGGCATAAAGAAGCCGTCGGCCTTGGGGGTGGACTCGGACTCGATGATCGTACGCATAAGATTTCCTCCAAATCGAACGATCGCTTGCTGCGGGCGGGTTACCCGCAGCCTAAAACCAAGAGATGGTAGGCGCCCGTTCCCCGGCAAAGGTCGGGGCGCCTGGCACCGGTTTTCACGGATGTCGCACCGGCAAGCGACGACGTAACCCGGTGCGCGGAGACAAAACGCACGAAGGATACGGAAGAGATATTGGGGCGGGCGGTGGTTACCGGAGCAATAGCTCACACCCACCTCAGAGAAAGGTTAGCAAACCTGTTGCTTGGGCACGCCTCCGAAGAGGCTAGAGTATCCCGAGTCGGGAGCGACAAGCCCGACGAAGCGTACGTTGGTACGCGAGGAAGGTTGGAGCCCCGAATCTGGGTGCTCTAGTCCTCCTCGGACTCCTCAGCGAGGCGCTGAGCAGCCAGCTCGGGAGTGAGACCCTTGTACTCGGTCTCGCGGCCCTTAGCACTGACGACGCGGACAACCTCGCCAATAAGCAAGAGCACGATGAAGATAACGATCATCGGGACCTTGTCGCCAATTTCAGCAGCGGAGAACGGGATCAGCGTGGCAACGATGGCAAGAACCAGCTCGATGCAGGGGATGGCCAGCATGACCTTCATCATGGCGCCCTTAAACGGGAACGTGAAGATGCGCTCACGGTTGGGGTCGTTCTTACGAAGGTTGAGGAACGCCGGGAACATCGGGATGTAGGTCAACAGCAGGAAGACGACAGAGGTGCCAAAGAGCATCCAGAAGACACCGTTGGAGATGGCGTCGATGGGAACCAGCTGCAGGCACAGCACCAGGGAGGCAACGATGGCGTTGACCAGGTTGGCGCCGTTGGGCATGTCGTCATCCGAGATCATCGAGGCGAAGACCTTGGGCATGTTGCCATGTTCGGCAGCATAGCGAGCAACGGAGTTGACGCCGAAGGACCAGGCAGCCATGTTGGCGAACAGCGTAATCAGGAAGGCGATGCAGATGACCTTAAAGATCATGGAATCGCCCACAATAGTCTGGACAGCATAAATCATGCCGTAGTCGGGATCGATGGAATCGGCCGGCACAGCAGCGCCGATGCCAAAGCCAGCGAAGAGGTAGATCACGGCGATGGACAGGCCGCCGACGATGATAGCCTTGGGGATATCGCGAGCGGGATCGGCCATATCGTCGGTCATGGTGCAGATGACCTCGAAGCCCATGAAGTTAAAGATGATGATCGACAGGTAGCCGAGCGCGTTGGTGTTGGTGAGCTCGGGCAAGAAGGTGACAGCGGACATATCGTTCGCGAAACCGTTCTCCATGGCGTACCAAATGCCCAAAGCGCCGACGATAACGGCAACGGCGACCTTGATGATGGCGCCGCCGTTCAGGACCCACTCGGAGTCGGCAGCCTTTGAGCGACCCATAAGATAGACAATCCACACAAAGGCAAGGTCGATACCAATCTTGGCAATCAGATTGAACTCGACGCCAAAGACCATGCCCAAAATGTCCGGGAACATAGTAGCCAGCGAGGCAATCCACAGCGGGTAGTTAACCCAGTAGTAGTACGAAATGCGGGCGCCCCACTTGTCGCCCAGGCCATCGCGTACCCAGTCGTAAATGCCACCCTCACCGTCATAGGTAGTGCCGAGCTCGGCAACGACCATGCCATAAGGGAGCAGGAAGGTCAGAATCAGGAAGATCCACCAGAAGAACTGCTGGTTACCAATGGCAGCAGCAGGTGCGGCGGCCTCGCAAACGAAGACGACGCAGATGATGGTCGAGATGACCGTCAAGAAGGAAAGCTTTTTCTTTCCGTCGCTCATGATGAGCTCCTTCGCTCAGTCTTGGACAAATCGAGGCCCTTAAGATATTAAGGCAATTGCCGGGCCTCGGTGAGCGGGCGACAGGAGACGAGCATCCGCCGCCCGCAAACGCGCTTCTACGATGAAGTTACGCGGTTTTGCCAAACCGCGTAACGGCTCGACGCTGCAAACGCCCCTAGGCGGCAATCTGACGTTCAATCGTCGGTCGCGTACCCAAAGTACGCTTCCCTCCTCTTTCACGTCACCTTGCTCGCTTAGGGGCGTTTTCGCTGACTTATGCTCAACCTACGATAATTCCAAACTGGGTGAGTTACTCACTGTAGCGGGTGGCGATGGCAGCTTGTACCATTCCGGCGCTCATGAGGTAGGTCACCAGGAAGTAGCCACCGTATGCTGCCAGGAAGATTGCACAGGTAAGGCCCACGGTGCCACCGATGCTCATATTTCCGAAAATGCTCACCAGCTCAATGATCACCTTAAGTGCCACAAAGGAGTGCGCCAGGCCCACTGCCAGCGGGAACAGGAAGAATACCGCCTGCTGCGCCATCACCGAATGGCGAATCTGGCGGTCGTCGCAGCCGATCTGTGCCAGCACACGATAGCTGCGGCTGCCGTCGGCCACGTTGGAGAGTTGCTGAATCGACAGAATCGCCGCGCATGCAACGACCAATACAAAGCCGATGTAGATGGCTAGGTAGCTAATCAAGCCGTTCATTTGCGCTGCCTGCGTGTACATCTCGGAGCGTGTGATGAAGGTTCCCCACGACCCCGGCTCCTTGCCGTCAACGAGCAGATTGTCGAGCACAGTGTATTTAATGCTCTCGTCTGCCTCGGTCGTATCCATCCCCTGTTTGTAGTTAACGAGCAGGCTACTGGAATACGGCTGCAGATTAAGTTGGGACAACAGCTCGTCGGCAACGACGACGGTACCCGGATTACTGCCCATCGCCGAGTTGGCGATGGCCGCCGCATCTTCGTCCGACTTATCGGTTGCGGGCTTGAGCGTATGCCCGCCCAAGGTAAGGGCATGGCCGCCAGCCATATACTTGGTGTACAGGTCGACCAGCTCGCCGCCCATATCACACGTGAGCAGATACTGGTCGTGACCGATGTGCACCGGCTCCTCGCCCATCATCTGGCGCAGTTTGTTGTACTGGCTCGCCGGCGTCACAAACAGACCCATCGTATCGGCATTGCTACCCCCGAACGCCTTGGGAAGCTTTTCGCCCATGGCCTTGCACATTTCACTTGGAGTCACCGAAGGATCCGAACCGCCAAGCGGGTAACTCAGATACGAATCGATCTGCACATGCTCACCGGCAACATCGGCGATATTGACCTTCTTGCCGGTCTCGTCGTTGTTGTCCGCCGACTTGCCCTTGCCGTGCCATGCGGAGTACAAATCGACCGTTGTATCGGCTAGCACCATGCGGTCGGCTTCAGACGGATTGACATATTCTTTGTAGTAGTCGAGCGTATCGGGCGTGTAATAGACATACCCCTGAGACACGTCAACAGGGTTATAGCGCTCCAGGTTTTCGTTCATCACATTGGCAATCGACATACCGCACGTCACCGAGGTGATGGCCAAAAACAGGAGCATCGCGATGACGCCCATCGAAAAGCACACCGTGTTGACCTTGGCCGCAAGCTGGCGCACGGTAAACATGTTGAGGCCGCGCCAATACACGCTGCGCAGGCTCTGCAGCAGCTTGATGAGCATGCCCGAGAGTCCCCAGAACAGGGCAAAGGTGCCCACGGTAACCATAGCGGTCGTAATGCCAAACTGGTTCATGGCCTCTTGCAGCTTGCTGTCCGTCGCGGTTAGCGGGAACCCATCACGTAGCAGACGGTAATAGGCCACGCCCACAAGCACCGCGCCCACGGCAAAGATGGCAATCGCGATCCAGGGGTTGCGTGTCTTGATGCTCTCGTTGCGACGCTCGGCACCCATAAGCTCGATGAGTTTGGTACGACGCACGGCGCGAAGGTTCAGCAGTAGCGTGAGCACAAACATTACGAGCATGCAGGCAAGGGTCAGATTGAACGCATGCACCGAGAAAAAGAAGTGGAAATTGGCGATCTGTGTCTTAAAGAGCGAGGCCGTAAAGAACGTCATGAGCTGGGAGAGTCCCACACCCAGCACAATGCCGGCGACAAAGGCCACGACCGAGACAATCACCGTCTCGAGCGCCATGATCGTGGCGACGCGTCCGCGCCCCATGCCGAGCACCTGATACAGGCCAAACTCCTTCTTGCGGCGTTTCATGATGAAGTTATTGGCATACACCATCAAAAAGGCCATGACACCGGCCAAAAAGTACGTCAGGTCGCCGAGCATGCTGCCCATAACCTGCGCCAAGCCCTCTTCATCGATTCCGGCGATGTCGACCTGCATCGAGATGGTGTTAAAGGCATAGAAGACCGTGACGCCCAGGGTGAGCGTCAAAAAGTAGACGAGGTAGTCGCGGCCGGCGCGGCGGACGTTACCCCAAGCGAGTTTACAGAGCATCGGAGCCCTCACCGCCCATCATGGCAACGAGCTCCATAATGCGGTCGAAGAACTCTCGGCGGTCGGTGTCGCCGCGGCGCAGCTCGGTGAAGATCTTGCCGTCTCGAATAAACAGCACACGGCTCGTGTAGCTGGCGGCAAAGCTGTCGTGCGTGACCATGAGCACGGTGGCTCGCAGGCGGCGGTTAAGGGCCTCCAGGCTCTCGAGCAGCAGGCGAGCGCTCTTGGAATCGAGGGCGCCGGTGGGCTCGTCGGCCATGATCATGGTGGGGTCGGTGACGAGCGCGCGAGCCGCGGCAACGCGCTGTTGCTGACCGCCGGACATCTGGTAGGGATACTTGTCGAGCACCTGGCTGATGGACAGGCGCGCTGCCACATCCTGCACGCGGGTCGAGATCTCTGCCGAGTTTGTGCGGGCAATGGTGAGCGGCAGGGCGATGTTCTCGCGTGCCGTGAGCGTATCGAGCAGGTTGGAGTCCTGGAAGATAAAGCCGAGCTCCTCGCGGCGGAACTGCGAAAGCTTAGCCTGCTTCATGCGCGTCACGTCCTGCCCGTTGATGCGGATCGTGCCACTTGTGGCGCTATCGATGGTCGACACGCAGTTGAGCAACGTCGACTTGCCCGAGCCCGAAGCGCCCATGATGCCGACGAATTCACCGCGGTTGACGGTAAAGCTGACGTCGTTGAGCGCGCGGGTCACGTTGCCCAGCGCTCCATATACCTTTTCGAGATGCGCGACCTCCAGTACCGGGGTCGCCATGTGCGTGGTTTGCATACCGAGTCCTTTCTTGCGATTAGTCTACGGCATCTATAGTCGCAAGAAGACGAGTCAGCTACCATCGATATGGCTTACGCTTGCCTTACCGTTGTGTAAGGTACGGGTAGCTACCCTGCCACGTGTTGATGTTGAGAGAGGACTCCTGTTGAAGACTGTTCATGTTGCCGCTGGGATCATTCGCAAGGAAGGATCTGATGAGCTGCTTGCCGTGCAGCGCGGCTACGGCGACATGCAGGGACTTTGGGAGTTTCCCGGTGGCAAGCTCATGCGCGGCGAGTCGCCCGAGGACGCCGTACGCCGCGAGCTTATGGAAGAGTTGCAGGTCAAAGTCACCAATCTGCGCGATTTCTATACCGTTGAGTACGACTACCCCGATTTTCATCTCTCGATGGAGTGCTACTACTGCTCGCTCGCCGATGAATCCGATGAGCCTCAGAAGCACGACCGCCAGCTCGATATCCGCTGGATTCCGCGCACCTCGCTTGCCACGGTTGAGTGGATGCCCGCCGACAAGGGGCTCATTGATGCCCTGATCGAGCTGAAGGAAGACCGGCTCGAGGCCAACGGCGCCGCCAACGACGCCGAGGCCGCCACGACCGACGAGCCCGTCACCAAACCCAAGCGCGCACCTAAGCGTCGCAGCAAAAAGCGTCCCAAGCCCGGTCTGCTCGACGGCATCGATACCTCGGACCTCTCCGCTGACGAGCGTGAACTCGTGCGCCGTCGCGCCGCCATCAAAAAGTCCATGAAGGGCAACAAGCGCGCCAACACCAAGCCCGAGCTGCTCGTACGACAGCGCCTGCGCGCAGCGGGCCTTACGGGCTATCGCTTGGAATGGAAGGTTCCCGGCAAACCCGACATCGCCTTCCCCGGCCGCAAGATCGCCATCTTCGTCAACGGTTGCTTTTGGCACCGCTGCCCCAAGTGCAACCCGAGCCAGCCCAAGCGCAACGTTGAGTTTTGGGAGGCAAAGTTCCGTCGCAACGTCGAGCGCGACCGCGCTGCCATCGACGCGCTTACCCAAATGGGCTGGACGCCCATCACCGTCTGGGAATGTGAGCTCAAGAAAGACCGCATCGATACCACCATGGAAAAGGTCATCGAGCAGGTGCGCGCCGCAGAGCCGCAGCGCTAGGAACGAGCCATCCACACGCCCCACACAGGCGAGCCACATCCGCGCCACAAACCTTAGAAAGCCCTTAAGCCCAAAACCTTTCAAAAGTGTTATTCGATACCTCTGACCTGCAGTTTCATCGTAACACCAAACCAGGTTAAGCCTTTCTTTAGCGCTTCTTTGCAGCAGCCGCGGCATAATACTGCCAACGCACAGGACCTAGCAGCACACCCCGTGCGCAACCTTTTGGTGGATATCGAGGAGGCCGCATAAGCATGCATTCTTCCAACGACGCAGCACAGCAGCCATCCCTAAATCATGCAAACCTTTTCTCCTTCCCCCCGACACAGAGAAACGGCCTCCTCGACTCCCCCACCACAAAAACCAAACGCTCAACCGACCAGGAACTCAACCTGCGAGCATCCTTCGAAAAGCTCCAAGCATCCCTAGACAAGGCGTTCCCCGAACAGGCAAGAGCAATCTAAGCCCATCGCGCTTTATACTGATGCCATGCGAAACATGGATCACATAGAATTGCACCGCGGAGGACGCGAGGAAGCGTTTCCCGAGACCGCCGAAGACTGGCCCTATATTGCCGAACGCGCAGAATTCGCTCGCTATCCGGGCAATTCCGTCCCCTGGCACTGGCATTCCGAAGTTGAGCTTTTCTACATGGAGCAGGGAGCGATTGACTATCGAACGCGCGCGGCTCATGAGCACGTACGCTTTGAGGAAGGGTCCGCCGGCTTTATCAACGGCGGCGTTTTGCACAGCACGCTGCAATCACCCAATTCGGCGCCAGCCATTCAAATGCTGCATATCTTTCAGCCGTCGATGCTCGGCGATCCCGCGGGACGTCTCCAAAAGCGCTACATCAATCCTTTGCTGCAATGTCGAGGCGTCGATGTGCTCAAATGGTCGCCCACCAACCCCGACGATATGCCCTTTATCGATTTGCTAAAGAGTTCCTTTAACCACAACCTTCAACGGCCGCAGAACGAGATGGCGCTTCGAAATAGTTTGTCAGAGCTCTGGATTCAGATTTACGCCAAGGCCGAACCGCTCTTTTCCTCCGACAACGCCTCTTGGATGACCAGCCGCGACGTACAGTTCAAGGCAATCCTGGACTTTATCCGCGCAAACTATGCAGCCACTATAGATGTGCCCCAGATGGCATCTGCAGCCGGCGTAAGCGAAAGAGAGTGTTACCGCATTATCGAAGCTTGCGCAGGAACGACCCCGGCGGCATATCTGCGCGCATACCGCGTAAACCGTGCTTGCGAACTTTTGGCACACACCACGCGAACGGTCCAGACAGTCGCGCGCCAATGCGGCTTTATAACAGCAAGCCATCTTGGCCAGGTATTTAAAGAACAAATGGGGTGCACTCCTTCGAGCTATCGAGCAGCGAGGCAGAATCTCGATAGCACCAGGCAGAAATCCCGCTAGCCCTTCTTCTGTCACTGCATCAAACTTGCAGGCAAACAACAGAGAGGAGCAATCATATGAAGCACTTTGACCATATCGCATTTGACGTTGATGGGACATTGGCAGATACAGAAGAAAGCGTTCTGTCATCACTTGGCCAGATTGTCCAAGAAGAAACCGGCAAAACGCTCCCCCGACACGAGCTTGAATTTGCCCTCGGCATACCCGGCAAGAACGCCCTTGAGAAACTTGGGATCTACTCACAGGCAACGCTGGATCGCTGGTGCCAAGTTGCCGCCAGCTTTAAAAGCACCATCAGCGTGTTTCCCGGCTTGCACGAAGTTATCGCAACACTCTCCGACAATGGCTGCAAACTTGGCATCGTCTCCTCACGTGCGCGCGACGAATACGCAAAAGAAATTGCACCCCTTGGCTTCGATAAGTATTTTGAGCACATCATCCTTGTCGAAGACACAACCGAACATAAACCCGCACCCGCTCCCATGCTCGAATATCTCCGGCGTACGGGCGCGAATCCTGGCAACGTCGTCTACGTTGGCGACACCGTCTACGACGAACAATGCGCAACTTCGGCAGGGGTCAGTTTTGCCAGAGCGGCATGGGGATCACACCAAGACATCCCAAACGCCACCTACAACCTCAAAACCCCCAACGACCTGTTAACCCTAACAACCAAGTAACCCTCCCATCCCAAATTCGCAGTCCTAACGCCACAAGGGCGACGACCTCGAGAAGGTCAACTTGGGAGGGACGAGGGCTTAGTTCCCCAATCTTTCCGCAGGGGGGCAAAAAGCAACGTCTTATTTTTCCGACACCAACGCCACAAGGGCGATTGAGCAGGACGGTTTGGGCGGGTCCCGCACCTAGTTTCCAAAATCATTCCGCAGC
>OFSC01002274.1_pt1 | contig 10022 bp, 10 predicted proteins | sample 1543201 | NCBI WGS metagenome assembly OFSC01 (sample SAMN04209228, study PRJEB22552) | human gut metagenome | biome: gut; material: feces | host: Homo sapiens | place: USA: Oklahoma
AGAAAAGCAGTTCGATTATATATTTATGGATCCACCGTATAATCATGAATTAGAAAAAAGTGTGCTGACTTATCTTGCGGAATCATCGCTTTTGTCAGAGGAAGGAATCATCATTGTAGAAGCTTCCAAAGAGACAGAATTTGATTACGCGGAAGATCTCGGATATCACATCATCAAAGAAAAAGAATATAAAACAAACAAGCATGTATTTTTGGAACCTGCGGGAAGGAAAGAAATATGTTAACTGGAATCTATCCGGGAAGCTTTGACCCGGTTACATACGGACATCTGGATATCATCAGAAGATCTGCCGGAATGGTGGATGAACTGACAGTCGGAGTGTTGAATAATAAAGCAAAAACCCCGTTGTTTTCCGTAGAAGAACGTGTTAAAATGTTAGAGGAAGTAACGAAAGACATAGCAAATGTTAAGATTATTCCATTTGAAGGACTGCTGGTGGATTTTGCCCATAAGCTGAATGCGAAGATTGTAATAAGGGGACTGCGGGCAATCACCGATTTTGAATATGAGTTACAGATGGCGCAGACAAATCATAAGCTTGCGTCGGATGTTGAGACAGTTTTTCTGACAACGAATCTGCAGTATTCATATTTAAGCTCTACTACAGTGAAAGAAGTAGCGGCTTTCGGAGGAGATATATCCCAATTTGTGCCGGAATACATAGAGCAGAAAGTCTGGGAGAAAATGAAACATAGAAGGAGAGTGTAAATATTATGAGCAGCCGTATTGAGCAGATCATAGAGGAAATTGAAGAGTATATCGACAGCTGTAAATTTCAGCCGTTGTCGACAACAAAAATAATTGTAAATAAAGATCAGATGGACGAACTGTTAAGAGAGCTTCGTATGAAAACACCGGATGAGATCAGACGTTACCAGAAGATCATCAGCAATAAGGATGCGATTCTGGAGGATGCACAGTCCAAAGCAGACGCGATCATTGCAGATGCACAGGCTAAGGCTCAGGAGCTTGTTACTCAGCATGAGATCATGCAGAAGGCTTATGCACAGGCAAATGATACTATTAATGCAGCCAATAAGCAGGCTCAGGAAATCCTTGATTCTGCCACACAGGATGCAAACAGCATTCGTCTCAGCGCGATCACCTATACAGATGATATGATGGCCAATATTGGCAGTGTGCTTAATACAACATTAGAGGATGCAGGTGTGAAATACAAAACATTTATTGATTCCCTGCAGAGCTGTCTTGATGTTGTAAACCACAATCGTCAGGAACTTGCACCTCAGACAGCACAGGCTGCAGCAATTACAGGCTCTTATCATGATAATGACGGAGCGAAAGATGATGATGACGATCTGTTAGATGATCTGGGAGAGAACTAAAAATAAATCAGTTATAAATATAGAAGATGAGAAAACAAGGGGCAGGAAAATTTCCTGCCCTGATTTTGTATAATGAAATGATGACAGTTCCCGGAAAGAATTTATTTTCACAGATAGGAAATCAGACAGTAAAGAATACCTGCTGTAAGGAATGTACAGATACACTTGGAAATAAAATAAGGCAGAATGCTGAGGTCATGGTGGAGAACACCTTTTGTCTGAGCAAGGATGCACAGACCGCCGGATGCGGTGGCTGCAGCGGACAAAAGTATACGAGTCATGTATGGCAGTCCGGAAACTGAAATAAGAGAAAGTCCGGAAGTAATCTCTGTAAATCCGAGCAGCAGGTATTGATAGAGAAGTGGAAAAGGCGCATAATATCTGATACATCCTGCCAGAATGGAGAACAATAGAATATATCCTCCGAGACGTGTAATGGTTTCAAAACCGTTCATTATAGAAAAATCAAGTATATTTTTTCGAGAAGAAATCTCGGGTGAAAATTCTGGGGAATCTGAGATGGTGGCATTTTGGTACACAAAAAAACGAAAGAACAGCATACATATCAGATTTGCTGAAAAAATACTCGCAAAGACCATGCCGGCAGGTACTGTATCCTTAAGACAGGACTTACAGAGATAGGTAATGATAAAGGCAGGGCTTGGATTGTTACAGAAGGTAGTGAGATAAAGAGCTTCTTTTTTGCTGATTTTATGTAATCCATACAGATCAGAGGCAAGTTTGGCTCCCAGAGGATAACCACACAGCATTCCGAGAACGAAAACATAACCACCCCAGATGCTGACACCCGGAAAAATATGAAAGAATGATTCAAATGGCAGGAGAAGTTTCCGGATATGACCGGTATGTGTAAGCATTCCTGTGAGAATAATAAATGGGAGAAGCGTTGGGATTAATGTATTCAGCCACAGAGTCATTCCGGCTCTGGCACAGGACAGACTTTCAGCAGGATGTAGCAGAAGAAAGACAAGAAGAAAACAAATACCACCGGTGAGTATGGTGTTTTTGGACATACAACAACCTCTTTGCAATTGTTTGCCATTCTTTATAAAATTTATATGGCGCAGAATGAAAATAAATGCTATAGTATTTGGGTAAAATATATCTGGAAAATTTGTCGTATATCGGGAAAACAATGGTATATTATAAGACAAATGTGTGATTTTTGGAGGTAATATAATTATGGCAGTTTTAGAGAATTGTGAACCCAAAAGAGTGTTCCATTATTTTGAGGAGATATGCAAAATTCCTCATGGCTCAGGAAATACAAAGCAGATCAGCGACTATCTGGTTCAGTTTGCAAAGGATCATGATCTGAAATATGTTCAGGATGAGATGAATAATGTGGTTATTTATAAACCGGGCACAGCGGGATACGAGAATGCTCCTGTAGTGATCATTCAGGGACATATGGATATGGTATGTGAGAAACGTCCGGATGTAGAGCATGATTTTACAAAAGACGGATTAAATCTTTCTGTAGAAGGTGACTATGTATCTGCAAACGGAACAACCCTTGGTGGTGATGACGGAATTGCTGTTGCTTATGGTCTTGCACTTCTGGAAAGTGATACAATTGCTCATCCGCCGCTTGAAGTGTTTATTACTGTAGATGAGGAAATCGGTCTTCTGGGTGCAGTTGGATTTGACTGCAGTGTATTAAAAGGAAGAAGATTTATCAATCTGGATTCTGAAGCAGAAGGAAGCCTCTGGATCAGCTGTGCAGGCGGACTTTCCGGAGTCAGCCATATTCCAGTGACAAGACTGGATGCAGAGGGAGAGAAGCTGACAGTTAAGATCAGCGGACTGATGGGCGGTCATTCCGGAGCTGAGATTGACAAGAATCGTGCAAACGCAAATTCTCTTCTCGGAAAATTTCTCCATGGTCTGGATGAGAAAACAGATTTTGAACTGATCAGTGTGCAGGGCGGACAGAAAGATAATGCCATTACAAGGGAGGCTACAGCAGAAATCCTTGTTCTTGAAGAAAATGTAGATGCTGTCAGAGAATATGCGGCTTCTGTGCAGGGAGCATGGAGAGAAGAGTATGCAGGAACTGATGAGGGTATCACAGTAACTGTTGAAGATGAGGGAAAACAGGAAGTAAGGGTTCTTCATCCCACAAGTAAAGAAAAAGTAATTTTCTTCCTTGTAAATGTACCTTATGGTGTTCAGAAAATGAGCGGAACGATCAAAGGACTGGTAGAGACTTCTACGAATATTGGTATTCTGAAGACTTCTGAGAATGAGGTAATGGGAAGTTCCAGTATCAGAAGTTCTGTGGAGACAGCCAGAGATTCCCTTTCTGACAAGATTGCCTATCTGACGGAGTTCCTTGGCGGAGAGTATGAGAGACAGGGCGTTTATCCTGCGTGGGAGTATCGCAAGGATTCACCGCTTCGTGATAAGATGGTGGAAGTATATGAGGAAATGTATGGACAGAAACCGAATGTGGTGGCAATCCATGCAGGACTTGAGTGTGGACTTTTCTATAAGAAGATGGAAGGACTTGACTGTGTGTCTCTGGGACCTGATATGAAGGATATTCATACGTCTGAAGAGGTGCTTAGTATTTCTTCTACAGAGAGAGTCTGGAAGTATCTGGTGAAAGTTCTGGAGGCTCTTAAAGAGTGATGTTGGAAGCATCCCTGTTGCGCTTTGGCGGCAGGGGTGCTTTTTTGAATGTTCTATATGTCCGGTGCTTTGCATATACTGTATCAGAATGCGGAACTAGGCATTTCTAAAAAAAACAGAAACTATTCATATTAGCGAGATATTTTTCAAAATCTATGCTATAATAACAAAATGTATGAAATGCAAGGAGCGAGTGAAAATGGAAATACAGTTATGGAGAAGCATTTTGTGCCCGTATGAACTGGCTGTGAGAGAGCTGGAAGTGAAATTCAATCACATTATTGATGAATGTAAAGAGAATGATGTTTACTGCCCGATTGAGCAGGTGGAGGGCAGGGTTAAGAGCGTGAGCAGTATTCTTGAGAAAATGCAGCGCAAGCATATTCCTATGGAGAGAATGGAAGAAGAACTGGAGGATATTGCCGGTGTTCGTATTATCTGCCAGTTTGAGGAGGATATAGAGACGGTTGCTTCCCTGATCCAGAAGAGAAGCGATATGGTTATAAAGAGTGAGAAGAATTATCTGAAGCATATTAAACAGAGTGGTTACAGAAGTTATCATCTGATTATTTATTATACAGTGGATACGATCAAAGGGCCAAAGAAGCTGCAGGCGGAGATACAGATCCGTACAATGGCTATGAACTTCTGGGCGACGATTGAGCATTCCCTGCAATATAAATATAAAGGGGATATGCCGGAGCATGTGGCAGAACGTCTGAGCAAGGCAGCAGATGCCATTAATGCTCTTGACCATGAGATGTCTTCTGTGCGGAATGAGATTATGGATGCACAGAATTCGTCACAGATGCAGTCTAATCTGGTGAAGGATATTCTGATCAACATTGAAAATCTGTACAAGATTGCAAATAAGCGGGAGATTATGAAGATTCAGGATGAGTTCCTGAGAGTATTTAAAACAAAAGATCTTCAGCAACTGAAGCGGTTCCACAGACAGCTTGATATTATATCCGAAGGATACCGGGCACAGGCAGTGTATCATCATGTCTGATTATTATCCGGAAATGATAATTTGAAAGGTTTGCTGCAGATGTAGAACTGTGTGGCGGATGATCGTATCCGCATGACTATAATACATACGAGGAAAATATAAATGCAGGATTTTTTACCGGTAACAAAGAAAGAAATGAAACAGAGAGGGTGGGAGCAGGTAGATTTTGCCTATATTACAGGTGATGCCTACGTGGACCATCCTTCCTTTGGTACTGCGATCATCAGCAGACTGTTGGAGAGTCGTGGGTATAAAGTGGGGATCATTCCTCAGCCTGACTGGAGAAAGAAGGAGAGTATTCAGGTATTTGGAGAGCCTCGACTGGGATTTCTGGTGTCTGCGGGAAATATGGACTCTATGGTAAATCACTATACAGTCTCTAAAAAGCACAGGCAGAAAGATTCCTATTCACCGGGAGGCCAGATGGGACTTCGTCCTGACCGCGCGGTGATCGTGTACAGCAATCTGATCCGTCAGACTTATAAAAAGACACCCATTATCCTGGGTGGGATTGAAGCCAGCCTGAGACGACTGGCACATTATGATTATTGGGAGAATAAAGTAAAACACAGTGTACTCCTTGATTCCGGGGCAGATATGATTTCCTATGGAATGGGTGAGCATTCGATCATAGAGATTGCAGATGCGCTGGCGAGTGGACTGCCGGTAGAGGAACTTACCTATATTGCAGGAACTGTATTTAAGTGCAGGGATCTGTCGAGAGTTTATGATCCGATTATTCTTCCTTCTTATGAGGAAGTAAAAGTAAACAAGAAGGTTTATGCAGACAGCTTTGCCATTCAGTATCAGAATACAGATCCATTCAGCGCCAGACCAATGGCAGAATCTTATGGGACAAAGGGATATATTATACAGAATCCTCCTGCTCTGCCCCTGACACAGGAGGAAATGGATGATGTATATGCCCTGCCTTATACGGAGAAAGTTCATCCCATGTATGAGAAGCTGGGCGGAATTCCGGCACTGGAAGAAATCAAGTTCAGCCTGACAAGCAACAGAGGGTGCTTTGGCGGCTGTAATTTCTGCGCCCTGACTTTTCATCAGGGAAGAATTCTTCAGACCAGAAGTCATGAGTCTCTGATCGAAGAAGCTACCAGAATGACAAATGATCCTGAGTTCAAGGGTTATATTCACGATGTGGGTGGTCCCACAGCAGATTTCAGACAACCATCTTGTCAGAAACAGCTCACGAAAGGGGTCTGCAAGAATAAGCAGTGCCTGTTTCCCACGCCATGCAAAAACCTAACTGTAGATCATTCGGATTACGTTTCTCTGCTTCGGAAGCTGCGGAAGATCCCGGGAGTGAAGAAGGTATTCATCCGCTCCGGTGTACGCTTTGATTATGTGGTGGCAGACAGGGACAAGACTTTTTTGCGTGAACTGGTGGAACATCACGTAAGTGGGCAGTTGCGTGTGGCACCGGAACATGTGTCTGATCAGGTTCTGAAGTATATGGGAAAACCAAGTCACAGCGTCTATCAGCAGTTTCTTAAGGAATATGATGCGGCAAACAGGCAAACAGGAAAGCAGCAGTATGCTGTCCCGTATTTCATGTCCTCCCATCCGGGATGTACCATGAAAGAGGCAGTAAAACTTGCGGAATATGTCCGGGATCTTGGCTTTACCCCGGAACAGGTACAGGATTTCTATCCAACCCCGTCTACTCTTTCTACCTGTATGTACTATACGGGAATCCATCCTCTTACAGGTGAGAAGGTATATGTGCCGAAGAACCCCCATGAAAAAGCAATACAGAGAGTTTTGATGCAGTACAAGAATCCTGCAAACAGAGAACTGGTGCTGGAAGGCCTCAAAATGACCGGAAGAATGGACCTGGTAGGTTACGGCCCTAAATGTTTGATCCGGCCGCTTCGAGAGAATCATGGAGGCCAACAGCATACTCAGGGCAGTAGTCGGAATGCGAAAAACAGCAGAAATAGCAAAAATAACAAAAACAGTTCAGCATCTGCAAAGAAGAATACTATCAGAAATATACATAAGAAAAATTCCAGAGGAGGACGTAAGTGACAGAAAAGAAAAACAGAAATAAAAAACAAAGTAAAGCGAAAACATCTTCAAAAGTATCCAAAGGGAACTTCGGATATTTCAGAAGTGAAAAGAGACGCCGCCTGATCATCACTGCAATTCTTTTTGCAGTACCCTTATTCATCTTTTTTACATCCTGGTTCTATTTTAAGACAAGAATGACTGTCTGGACAGTTGTAACTGTAGTTGGCTGTCTTCCGGCATGTAAATCCATGGTGAATCTGATCATGATTCTGAAATGCAGACCAATGGATGCCGGATTATATCAGAAAATCCATGAGCATCAGGGCAGTCTGGATATGGCATATGAACTTTACATGACTTTTTATGAAAAAAGTGCCTATATTGATGCAGCAGCAGTATGTGGAAATACAGTAGTGGCTTACAGCAGTGATCCGAAAATCGATGCATCTTTCATGGAAACCAATTCCCAGAAGATCATCCGTAAAAACGGTTATAAAGTGACGGTGAAAATTTTTACAGATCTCCGTCCGTTCCTGGAACGTCTTGATTCCATGAACGATCACAGAGAAAGTCTGGAAGAAGGAATCAAATTTACCCCGGACGAAAAATATCCGGATCTTTCCAGAAACGAACTGATCCGACAGACCATTCTGGCATTGTGTCTGTAGTCGCCGGAATTCAATTACAAAATATATCTATAGCAATGTGTTATTTCGGAGTTTGGTATAATTATACAGGAACAATTAAATATGAAAGAATTTATTATAGAAGAAAATGAAGCGGGCCAGCGCTTTGATAAATATCTGGCCAAGCTTCTCAGAGAAGCACCTAAAAGTTTTTTTTACAAAATGCTTCGCAAAAAGAACATCACTCTAAATGGAAAGAAAGCCACAGGAAACGAAAAACTTCTCAAAGGCGACACCATCAAACTGTTTCTGAGTGATGAAACTTTCGATAAATTTGCAGGAAGCAGTCAGGCAGCAAGAGCATACTGCGAACTGGATATTGTTTACGAGGATCCTGATATCATTATCATCAATAAACCGGCAGGGATGCTTTCACAGCCGGCAGATGACGGGGAACCGTCCCTTGTAGAATATCTGACCGGCTACCTTTTAAAGAAAGGTGATCTTACAGAAGAACAGCTCAAAACCTTCAGACCTTCTGTATGTAACCGACTTGACCGTAATACCAGTGGAATGGTCTGTGCAGGTAAAAGCCTTGCCGGTCTGCAGTTTCTGTCCAGGATATTCCACGACAGAACACTTCACAAATACTACATCTGCCTCACAAAAGGCAAAATAGAAAAACCGGATCATATCAGGGGTTATCTGCACAAAGATAAAAAAACAAACAAAGTAATCGTAAGCAGACAGGAATTCAAAGATTCCCTGCCGATTGAAACGAAATATCGTCCTCTTGGCAGCAACGGAAAAATAACTCTTCTGGAAGTTGAGCTGATCACAGGCCGTACTCACCAGATTCGTGCTCACCTTGCAGGAACAGGACATCCATTGCTTGGAGACACCAAATACGGAGATTCTGAATTTAATAAGCAATACATCCGCCATGGAGTCAGGCATCAGCTTCTCCATGCATACAGGTTAGTAATTCCGGAGACAGACCAGACCTTTGTGGCGCCGGCACCGGAGCTTTTCTGTAAAATCATCAAAGAGGAAAATCTTGAGGAGGCTTATCATGAGAATCTGGAAAGAAATATGGGATTACGCAAAAATGATCATCATAGTAGTAGTGATCGTAACGCTTGTGAATAGCGTAGTACTGATCAATGCCAAAATTCCTTCCGAATCAATGGAAAAAACCATTATGACAGGAGACCGTATTTTCGGATTCCGCCTTGCATATGGACTCAATCTGGATTTTTTCGGACATGAAATATCAAAAAAAATAAAAGATCCGGAACGTTTTGACATTGTTATTTTCAAATACCCGGATGACGAAAGCAAGCTTTTTATCAAACGAGTCATCGGACTTCCGGGAGAAAAAGTACAGATTAAGGACGGCAAAGTCTATATCAATGATTCAGAGATTCCTCTGGATGACAGTTTCGTTCCGGAAAAACCAAGGGGCAGCTTTGGCCCGTATGAAGTTCCCGAAAACAGCTATTTCGTCCTGGGTGATAACCGCAATCATTCCAAAGACTCCCGTTGCTGGAAAAGCACCAGTTTTGTGACATTTGATGAGATTGTCGGAAAGGCAGTTATCAGGTATTATCCGTCGGTAAAATTATTGAAGTAGAAAATAAAATTTACGGAGAAATAAAGTGGCAACATGGAACAGCAGAGGTTTGCGGGGATCCACTCTGGAGGATCTTGTAAATCGTACAAATGAACAATACAGAGAAAAGGGACTGGCACTTATCCAGAAAATTCCCACTCCGATCACACCTGTCCGTATGGATAAGGAAAACCGTCATATTACGCTGGCATATTTCGAGCAACGAAGCACTGTAGACTATATCGGAGCAGTACAGGGTATCCCTGTCTGCTTTGATGCCAAAGAATGTGCGGCGGATACTTTTCCGCTTGCGAATATCCATCCTCATCAGGTGGAATTTATGCAGGCATTTGAAAAGCAGGGAGGGGTGGCTTTTTTTCTTATATTCTACAGCCATGAAAACCAGTTCTATTACCTTACACTGCGCAGTCTCCTTACTTTCTGGAACCGGATGCAGGAAGGCGGCCGCAAGAGCTTCCGGCGCGAAGAACTGGAGCCTCAGTACTATTTGAATAAAAAAAGCGGGTTTCTTGTGCCCTTTCTGGATGGGATTCAGATTGATCTTGATGAGAGGGAATAGAAGAGGGACGCGCAGAAATTTATTTTATTTCCGGTGCGGTTTCGGCATCTAAGAGTTTCTAAGGCAAAAAAAATCTGCTAAAAGCATGAGCCGTCTTGTCAAACTCGCTCCGTCGCCGACTTCGCTCAGACAGTGAAAC
>OFSC01002283.1_pt1 | contig 9983 bp, 4 predicted proteins | sample 1543201 | NCBI WGS metagenome assembly OFSC01 (sample SAMN04209228, study PRJEB22552) | human gut metagenome | biome: gut; material: feces | host: Homo sapiens | place: USA: Oklahoma
GCGATTTTATGTTCTCGCTGCAAAGATACGCTTTTCTTTCGTAACTTCCAAGAAATTAACAAAAAAAGTTTTAGGTGAGTGGTGGGGGAGAGGGAGATAAATAAAAAAAGTGCAACGCTCAAATTTGAGCATTGCACTTTAAATATTTAAGAGATGATTATTTAATCTTCTACTACATACCAGCGTGGGTCACCAGCTTTTTCCTTTAAGGTACCTGCCTTGATAGTGAAGTCGCCCTTGGTAGGGTCAGTAAACAATTGGTCAGAACTGAACTCTGTAGCATTAACTCCCTTAATCACCTTGAAGAAGTCTTTAGTACTGAAGCAGTTTGCGACTGTTGCAGGAGTCTTGCTTCTGATGTTCTTATTGGTTGTCTCATCTGCGCTCTTACCGAAGATACAGTTCTCAATAGTGAATGTGTTTGGACCAAATGTATCAGCATTGAAGTCAACGAAGTACTGACCACCTCCATTGCAGTTATAGAATGTGCTATTCTTAATGGTGATGTCTTGCATATTAGTCTTCTTGCTGAAGATGAACACTTTACCAGTCTTACAAATTCCATTGAATGTACAACCGTCAATTTCAACATTATCTACATGACCTGCACCGCTTCCTGCATCTACATGGATGAAACCATAACCTGCGCAGAGGTTGGTGAAGATGCTGTTCTTCAAAGTCAACTTGCCGATAGACTTAGCTTCCGTACCTTGTAAACGGAAGAAAGATGTTTTGGCATTTGAAACTTCACAATCTTCCAAGGTAAACTCACTAACAGTACAAGCCTTGCTCTGGTTGATGAAGTAGCCTGCACCATTTTCTTCCAACTTCACGTTCTGGAACTTGATGTAAGCATGAGAACCTGCAATATCAAAGTTCTTGTCGAGGGTGATGGTTGGTGTCTCGCCTCCTGCCAAACCGAAGAATGTAACAGACATTCCGTCTGGGATGGTTACGTTGGTCTTGCCACCGTCTGTATCATTTGTGCCGTAGAGAGCTACCTTGGCACCGGCTGGGATACCGATGGTTGCGCTATAGTTTGTCGCGTTGCCTGCCTTAGCCTTAGCCTGTTCAGCTATCTCATCGATGAGCGTCTGTGAGATGACTGTTACATCGCTGGCAAGAGAATACTTATAGTCAGCTGCTGGCATGGCTGCAGGAGTTGTAATCTGCAACTGGCCGCGCTTTACGTCATTCTTATAGATAGTGATGGTATAAGTGCTTGTTGGCTGTAAGCCAGCAAGAGTATATTTACCAGCTGCCTTTTCCTCTTCTGTCAGATTGATAGTCTGGATGTTCTCTGCATCGTTAGCGTTAGCATAAGTGATGTGAGTAACATCAGCACCTGGAGTCCAGCTCAAGTTCACGTGATCCTCGAAGAGGTCGGTTGCCTCTACATTGTTGAAAATTTGCTCTGCCTTTGTCTTGAAAGATGAACCATCCTTGTAGTAAACCCATTTAGACTCGTTAACAGTAGAAGACATAGCCTTTACACGCATGTAGTACTTGCTGTCGCCATCGAGACCAGAGAGAACTACTGGAGAAGAAGTCAAGGTCTTATCTTCTCCGAACTTGATGATGTTAGCATTCTCAACACCTTCGTAAAGAGAGTCCTTGCTTACCTCGAATACATAGTACTCTGGTGAAGAAACTGCTTTTGATGTGAAGGCAGAGAATGTAACCGTAGCTGATGTTTCGGCAGTTTCAACGGTGATTTTGTCACCGTTGAGACCGAACAATCTTGACAGGCTGCCATCTACGTCCCAGTCATTGCCATCGGTACAAGAAGTAGCCGACAGAGCCAATGCAATCATAGACGCTGTGCCCAATATGTTTTTAATGCTCTTCATTTTTCTTGTCTTTTTTGATTAAAGATGAATTAGTCTGCATAACCATAAGAGTTGTGAATCTTACCGTTGGTTGCAGAGATGGTTGTTGAAGCGATTGGCATGAGATAGCGGTTCTTCACTGCCACATCATCGCTAACGAGACCGCTGCTGATAGATGGCAGGTTTACGTCAACCTGTGTATCAGAACCAGAATCCAACTTAGCTGCACCGAATGAGTCGATGCTGCCATCGTAGTCAGCAGATGTTTTTCCGTCAGGAATACCATACCATGTTACGCTAGAGAAGTCAATCTTGGTTTTCTTCTCATCCAGGTAGTTGAAGTAGATGGTCTTCTGGTAAGTACCATCTGCAAGCTCAGCCAGGTAAGTCTGTTTGAACTCTTTGATCTTCTCTACGAGGAGGTTCCAGCGAATCAGGTCGTATTTACGGATACCTTCACCAGCAAACTCCCACATGTTCTCCTGAACGAGAGCGTTGAAGAATGCGTCTTTGTCAGAAGCAATGTTGTTGACGTATGCCTTGGCATCGTTCTTGTCATCCTTATTGAAGGCACGAGTGTGAACTGCTTCCAGAGCCTGGCGGGCTGTCATGCCGTTTGCTGAACCTTCGTAGTTGGCATCTGGATTGCCAGCCAACTCGTTCATGCACTCAGCATAGTAGAGCAATACCTGAGCATAGCGCATCTTTACAGGGTTGATACCTGTAGTGTGCTTAGCTGTAGCCTTTAGGTTGTTCTGCAACCAGGTGTTGTTCATTTTGCGGGCATCCCACTTTCCTACATATATACCGAAAGGAGCATTCTTGAGCATGCTCTCTATGGTGTTGCTGCCATCCTGCTTGATTTCAAAGTTGGCGCAAGTGATGTCACGGCGTGTATCCTTCTTGTCGTAAGAATAGAGCAGAGGTGCAGTAACCTTCATCTTACCAGATGAGTTGCCATAGCCATATTCTGTTGTAACACCATTCATGCGGACACCTACAGTGTAACCCAACTCACCAGTTACGTTCTCACCGAAAGGAATCTCGAAGAGGTTCTCGTGGTAAGTCTTGTCGAGAGAGAGCTGGTTAATCAAGTACCACTCGTTCTCGAAAGATGGGTTGAGATTGTGAGTATTGTCGTTGATGATAGCAGACCAGTGCTTCAGGGCACGCTCGTAGAGAGCCTTGCGGTCTGCTGCACCAGGGCGCTGTGTTGGATAAGTAGCATCGCTGTAAGATGCTGTCTCATATCCGTCCTTTGACTTCTCACGGATGGCGTAGCCGGCACGTGTCATGGCAATCTGTGCCAGGAGAGCGTGAGCATAACCCTTGGTTGTGCGCTCTGTGGTATAGCCTGTTGCCTGGTCTGCCCATGGCAAGTATTCGATAGCCTCATCCAGGTCGTTCATCAGGAAATCCATAATCACGTCGCGGTCGGTCTTCTCCAGGTAAGCGTTGCTCAAGTCAGACTTTGATGCTTCAACTTTGAAAGGAATATCACCGAAAATACGAACCAGGTCAAAGTAAACCATGGCACGGATGGTGAGTGCCTCGCCGAGGCTGCGCTCCATAGACTTCTGGTTAGCACCACCGGCAGTGAGAGTTGCGCTGCTGCGGATACCCTCGATAATCTGGTTGGCATCCTCGATGATACCATACTCAGCATCCCATACGCCGCTAATCTTGCTCCATCCCGGGTCCATGTTATAGTTCATGTTACCACGTTCACTTGAGGTGTTGGTAGCATTGCTGCCAAGACCGTCAATCAATTCGCAGTCGCTGTTCAGGTTCCATACAATAGACAGGTCCTGTGCGTAGGTACGGTCCTGAGCCATTCCGCCATAGAGCTTATTGACGCGAAGATTGGTATAATAAGGTGAGGCGTAGGTATTCTCAGCAGTCATCTCTGATGGAGAGTTCTGGTCCAGGAAGTCGGAGCATGAAGACAATCCTAATACGCCTGCCAATGCAAATGCATATAATATCTTGTTCATTGTTATTATCTTATAAAGTTTTAGAATGTAACGTTAATACCACCTACGAAGGTGCGGCTCTTTGGATAAGCTGCATAATCGATACCTGGGGTCATTGGGTTCTTCTTAGAACTTGTATCAACCTCTGGATCGTAGCCTGAGTAGTTAGTGAAGCAAAGCAGGTTGTAACCTGTGAAGTAGATGCGTACGTTCTGCATATAGCACTTGTTTACCCACTTCTTTGGCAAGGTGTAACCCACTGTTACGTTCTGCAGACGCAAGAATGATGCATCTTCTACAGCATAGCTGATGAGCTGCATGGTTGATACGCCTGCTGGATTGTAGATATTGGCGTTGGCATTGATCTCGTTCAAGCGGTTCATCACCTTTTCTACACCACCATATTCTGTGATGAGGCTAGCTGATGGGCGGCCGATGTTGTTACCGTTGGCTGGGTCAATCCAGGTATAGCGGTTGCCTACGTTGAAGTCATCCACCAGGTTGTAGTTCTTGGCTGAACCTGCGTAGAATGAGTTGGCAAGCTTGGTACCGTTTACCAGCTTGTTGCCCAGTGAGTAGTTGAAGAACAGGTTGAAGTCGAAGTTACCAACGTGACCGTCGAAGCCGAAACCACCAGTTGTGGTAGGTACGGTGTTACCCAGGCGCTGCTTCACTGCTTCACCATTCTCGTCAACTTCTACCTTGGCAACGCCTGGATAGAGGTTACCGCCGAAGAGCTTGTAGCTGTTGTCCTTTACGCCTTCTGCCAGTGCCCAGGTTCCGTTTTCTTTCAATACCAAGTCTCCCTTGCCTGTTGCTGCGTCATATACGGTGTAGAAGCCGTTGCTCTTGTAGCCCCAAAGCTCACCGAGGCGACCGCCTTGCTCTACGCGGAAGTCTTCATACTTGGCGATGGTAGAACCACTCCAGTTAGAACTCTGCCATGGGTTCTCCATGTTCAACTCATCAATCTTGTTCTTGTTATAAGATACGTTGAAGTTGAAGTTCAAGCCGAAGTTCTTCTTGTCTACGATTACGGCATTGAGCGCCAACTCAACACCCTTGTTAGAGGTCTTGCCGAAGTTCTGGAACTGGTAAGAGTAACCTGTGTTGGCTGGAACGATACTTTGCATCAAGAGGTCCTTGGTGGTATTCCAGTAGAAGTCCAATGTACCGCTGAGGCGACCATTGAAGAAACCGTAGTCGATACCGAAGTTACGGGTCACTGTGGTTTCCCACTTCAAGTCTGGATTATAGAGAAATTTACCATGCTCAAGCATCGAAGCTCTGTTCTCATCGAAGAATGGAGCCTTTGATGTGTTGTCTGCCATTGAGTAGGTGGTAGTCAACAAACCAGAGTTGATACGGTTGTTACCTGCTGTACCGAAGCTCAGACGGGCCTTCAAGTTAGAAAGCCAGCTGGAAGCACCCTTCAGGAACTCCTCGTCAGACATACGCCAAGCCAAGGCTGCTGATGGGAAGATACCCCAACGGTTGTCCTTGCCAAACTTACTGGAACCATCGGCACGAACGGTAATGGTAGCCAGATACTTGTCGTTGAGTGTATAGTTGATACGGCCGAAGTAAGAGAGGATGTTCTCCTCTGCCTTGATATTACCTTCGTTTGGAAGTGCTGTACCTGCTGCTGTGTTTGCCAATACCTCGTTCAATGTGAATGAAGTAGGGAAGGCTACAGAAGTGTTGGTGCGGGTTACGTCCTGGCTGCTGCTCCACTCCTGACCTACCAATACATTGATGTGGTCACGACCATGGAAAAGCTTCTTGTTGTCGTAAGTCAATGTATTTGCGTTACGCCAGTTCTTGTTCTCCAAGCGTACGAACTGTGCCTGTGGCTGACCGTTGTAACCATACTTAGAGTTGGTAGTTGCATTAGAACCCCAAACCTGTTCGGTATTGTTGTACTTCCAACCATAGCCGAACTCAGAACGGAATGTGATATTTTTGAATGGCTTCCAGTTTAAGCCAACGTTGTAGTTTTGCTGGAAACGTTCCTGATACTTATAGGTATCGGTGATACGCTCTGTTGGGTTACGGCGTGTAGATGTGCTGTTCTCCTCATCATCGTCTGATGTACCAGAGAGAGGCTCTACCGGGTTCCATCTTACGGTGTTGGCAACAACTGAGTTTGCTGCACTCGACTCGTTGGTATCAGCACCACCATTCAAACCATCCAGCTTGGTGAAAGCCATACGGCCATTGAAGTCGAGAGACAACCACTTGTTCAGGTTGGCATTAATCTTGGCGTTTACATTGTTCTTGGCGTAGCCAGAACCCTGCATGATGCTCTTCTCGTCGTTGTGAGAGAAACCGATGTTGTACTTGATATCCTTGGTACCACCGCTTACGTTCACGTTATACTGTTTCTGGTTACCTGTACGGCCGAATACCTCATCCTGATAGTCACGTCCTTCGATAGACTTCCAGATATCGAGATCGTTGTAGTTACCATAGTCAGTGCTACCCAACTCATACTGATAGTATGCATAGTCGTATGGAGACATAGTCTTCACCAACTTAGAAACCTTCTTGTAGCCGAGAGAAGCATTGAAGTTTACCTGAGTCTTACCCTCAGAACCGCTCTTGGTTGTTACGATGATAACACCGTTGGCACCACGGGCACCATAGATGGCTGTAGAAGAAGCATCCTTCAAAACGTCGATGCTCTGAATTTCGCTAGGAGCGATGTCGCTGATAGAGCTTACTGGGAAACCGTCTACGATGTAGAGAGGAGAGTTGTCCTGTGAAAGAGAACCACCACCACGCACGCGAATCTTCACGTCAGCATCTGGTGAACCTTCAGTGGTAGTGATGTTTACACCCGCCATCTTACCGGTCATCGCCTCGCTCACGTTAGATACAGGAATGTTGGCAATCTGCTTGTCGCTGATAGAAGATACAGAACCTGTGAGGTCTTTCTTTCTAACAGTACCATAACCGATTACTACGACATCGTTGAGGGTGGTGTTGTCATCCTCAAGCTTTACATCGATCGTTTCTTTACCTGCAACGCTTACTTCCTTAGCTTTCATACCAATGTATGAAATCTTCAGTTTCTTGCTTTTGCCTTTTAAGTTTACTGTGAAGTTACCGTCAATGTCGGTCACGCCACCATTGCCAGCTACACCTACCTCCATGACAGATGCGCCGATGATTGGCTCGCCCGTATTGTCAGTAACAACGCCTTTTACTGTTTGTGCAGATACACTTGTTACTACGAACATCAGTGCGCCCGCCAAAGCAATTTTCTTTTTTCTAAAATTACCAGACATACACTTTAGGTTTAGATAAAACTTATTCTAAATTACTAATTTTCTAATGTTTTTGAAATGTTTTTAAGTAAAAATCCAGTCCTGAGCAGTTGCTTTATCATGGCTGTTCCTCTTGGCTCCCGAAGGCTCCAGTGGGGCAACCTTGATGCATAGCGTTAGCTAAGTCTTGGTTTTCTTGATGCAAAAGTATATAAAAAATATGAGAATATAGGTATATTTTGAGAAAAAAAATACGTAAACGTTTACAGATTTTTGCGTAAATACTCTGTTTTTTACATTTCGACGGTCCGTTTTCTCGTATTCTGTTTCTGCTGTTTCGGGAGTTGAGGGAACAAAAAAGTGCAATATCCGGCACCCTTCTGAATGAGGATGGGGATATTGCACTCCGAATGTTATCTGTCAATCAATTTACTTAATGTCTCTGTTTCTTTACTTTACGATGACCTTGCTTGTCTTCTTGCTGCCATCTGCCAGGGTCTTCACAATGATGTTGATACCTTTCTGAAGGTTTGAGAGCTGGGTGCCGTCGGCTGCATAGATGGCGGTCTTGATGACTGCTGCTTCTGTAGCTGAGGTGATGTTGCGGATGCCGGTGCCCTGACCTATTGTTGTAGCTTCGCTCAAACCGCCCATCTCGTTGGCTGCACGTACACCCCATGTTGCTGAGGCATCATCTACTTTGTAGCTAGGAGTGATGGTGAAGTCTACTACCTTGCCGTTCTTGCATATTGCCCAGAGAAGAGCGTAATCGTTGTTGTCCCAAGAGAGGGTTGTGCCGTTCAGCTTAACGTTGGTTGGTGCTGAAGCCTGCTCTGTGGCTGCAGTAGGATCCCAGTCATCATCCTGACCCATTATGTTTTCAACAGTGTAGAACGCAGCTTCCTCTGCTGTGAGGATAGGGTCTCCTGTTGTTTCATTACGACGGTTTACATAATTGTCGCCATCCTTTGAGTCGTAGGCATCATATACTTTCTTTCTGTCCTTGAGGTCAACTGTACTACCTGTTGATGTAGTAGAGTTGTACTCAGCGAAACGCTTAGGGTATCCGCCACTCATCTCGTTCCATCCTGCTGCTGATGGGATAGCTTCCATCTTGGTGTCGATGTAGAGTGCAATAGGTGTGCCTTTGCCCCATGGACGTCCCAAGGTGTAGTTGCCGTTTAGGTCTTTTGCCACAGTAGCATCCTTGATGGTACAGTCTTTGAAGATGTAGCCATACTTCTTAGGCTGAGAAGGAACTGCGAGATAGCCTCCCTTTTCACAGATCCAGAGTTCTACATTATTATAATATACATCACCCTTACCGCAGAGGTAGTCGGTACGACCACGAAGGATTCCGTCTTCGAAGTAGAATTTACCATTCTGGTTGTTTGATACGTAGGTGTCCTGGTAAGCCCAGAGGTTTACGTTCTTGCAGATGGTCTTGTTGCTCTGGTCGTTGAGTACGATGTCGCGACCCTTTGCGTCGCCCATACTGCTGTACATCTTCAGATCCTGGAAATAGGTGTTTGTTGCTCCCTTCTGCAAGCAGAGTACGTCACCCTTGCCGATACCTTCCAATACGTTGGCTGGGCTTTTCTGATTCGCGTTCTTATATTCTGCATTAGGAACGGTGTTGGTCAGAGAGGTGTTGTCCATGCCCTCACCGATAATAGATACGTTTGGCGTATTCATGTAAATGGTTGGGTTGGCATAACTCTTACCGTCACCGCCAGTCACCTTGCTGTTTTCGTCAGCAGGAATCTTGTAGTCGCCCTGCTTGATGAAGATGCGGAAACGCTTGCTGGTATCTGTGCGCTTGGCTGCTGCAGCAAGTGCTGCCTTGAAGTCGCCGTCGGTTGGGACGATGAAGTCGTAGAGAGCCTTGGTTACAGCTGGCTTGGTCTTGGTAGTGAAGTTCAGAACGATTTCCTGGTCTGTGGCATTATCTGTCAAGTCGGCTACCGAGCCTGCAGCGAGTGTGAAGGTATAAGCCGTAGCGTAATTCAAACCTTTGTATGCAAAGGTGATGGTCTTGCCGGATACGGCTCCTTCAATCTTTTGTGTGCCGAGTGTAGCGGCTGCGTTGCCGGTGAGTTTTACCTTCTCATCAAAAGTCAGTACAATCTTGCCGTTGGCAGATGCGTTGGTTGCGCCTTCTGCTGGTATGGTGCTTACGAGTACAGGGGCCTTGCCGTCGTTTACGAGCTGGGCAGTACCTGTGATGTAGATACCTGCTATTGCAATTCCGTCGTTGGTGCCTGTTGCTCCCTTGATAGAAGAAGTCTTGTCGGCAATCCAGCGGATGTATACTTCTGCCTTGTTGTTGGCATCGGATGGGAGAGTGAACTCTCCGTCTGTCCAGGCTTTGGCTCCTGGCATATTGATGGCACCTACTTTGGTCCAGTCGGTTCCGTTGAGTGAGTATTCTACATTATATGTTTCGTATGCGTTATAATTGTAGAGCATGCTGCTCTTTACCTTGATGTCGGTAAAGGCTGTTGCGTTGACCTTGGTCTGCCAGTAGGTCTCACCCAGTGGCTTGGTGCTGACTGTGGTCCAGTTTACTGCAGCATTCTTTCCTTCGTAGCCGCCTGCGCTGTTGCTCTTGTCGAGCCAACTGTATGCGTTTCCGTCAGCATCACGCAAGATGAGCTGGTCTGCATCGTTGTCTTCTGCAGCGAAGTCTGCTGCTCGACCTGATTTGGCTTCCTTATAGAAGTCCCAGCCTGCGATGAAGTCTTTTGCAGAATATGCTGCTGTGAATGACTGGTCGGCGTTCATGTTTATTTTGCGTTCTGCTCCTGTTTCACCATCATTCCAGTTGGTGAAGGTGAGGATGTCGTTGCTGCTGGCTGTGAGAGTTACCTCTGTTCCCTCTTCATACATGTTCTTTCCTTCAACAACGGTTG
>OFSC01002305.1_pt1 | contig 9909 bp, 5 predicted proteins | sample 1543201 | NCBI WGS metagenome assembly OFSC01 (sample SAMN04209228, study PRJEB22552) | human gut metagenome | biome: gut; material: feces | host: Homo sapiens | place: USA: Oklahoma
TGCTGGAGTTTTCCGGCAGACCCTTCAGAATGTGAACCAGGAACTTCAGCAGAGCTGTTGCGTCGTTGCCGTCGATTTCACCGTTCTGATCGTAGCAGTCACCATTCAGCATCTGCTGTGCGTTGAAGGTTACAACATTTGCAGCCTTCTTGTTCAGCAGAACTGCGTCTGTAACGTCTACAGCGCCGTCCAGATTGGTATCACCAAGCAGCAGCTGACCCGGAGTGATGGATGCAGCAGTTACGCTGGTGGTGGTAGCATTGCTGTCAGTTGTGGAAGCGTTGCTTGCATCTGTAGTAGCATCGCTTGCATCAGTGGAAGCTGCGGTAGTAGCAGCGGTTGTTGTAGTTGTATCCTTTGTGTCGGTAGAAGAAGTAGCTGTAGTAGTAGAAGATGCATCACGTTCGATGTACGGAGCTTCGTCATCCAGGAAGGAAGCAACCCAGCACAGCGGAGAGTTCCAGTTGATGGTGCACTCGTTTACAGACCATGCTTCTACGTTATCCAGATAGCACTTCATCGGAGCGATAGAACCTACCTTGTAGCCCTGACCCTGAACCATCGGGTCTTCCATGTTGGAGTTCGGGCCGCCGGACAGAACGCCGTACGGAGCATACGGGAAGTCGTTGCTGTTCAGCTGACCAGACCACCATCTGTGGTGCGGGTACTTTGTGGTGTGTTCACCGTAACCGGTTACATAGCCCTGTTCCAGCGGGTTGCGGCCCATCAGGTAGTCCATTGCGGTAGTAACACCATCGATGTACTTTACATCCTTAGATGCGTCATAAGCCAGTGCCAGTGCCATAGAGTTGTTGATTACCATGGAGTTGGAACCCCATTCATAACCGCCTTCCAGGCTCAGAGTCTGGGATTCACCCTTGCCGGATGCTGCGTCATACTTCCATACAGTTGTGTCATAGTCATGACCTACGTACGGGATGCCGTATGCAGACTTGTTCTGTACTTCCAGAACGGAGTCAGCTGCCTTCAGAACCTGTGCCTTCAGGGTGTTTACTTCATCCTGAGTCAGCAGACCCTTATCCAGCATATCCTGAGAGTTTACATACAGGGAGATAGAACCAACGGAGTTCAGAGTACCCCATGTGAACAGGGAGAATGAACCGTTGTTCTCACCGCCAACCAGAGTTGTGGAGATTTCCAGTGCCTTTGCATTGTCAGTACCATAAGCGTTGGTACCATACTTCATCAGTTCATCATAATAGGTCTTGTCGCCGGTTGTGATGTACAGTTCGCAAGCTGCCCAGTAGAATTCGTCGCTGACCTCGGTATCACCGTACGGGCCACCGCCCTTGTTCTGATCCAGCGGAGCGTACATGATGTCAGCGGAGATGCCGCCTTCACCCTTGGTGTCGCCGCCCCAGCTTGTGAACGGCTTGTAGTTCTTCTGTGCTGCAGCATAGGTCTTGATTGCTGCGTCTTCCATGGTCTTTGCATAAGCTGCATCATAGTCCTTGAACAGACGAGCTGCCTGTGCAAATGCTGCAGATGCGTTCAGGGTTGCTGCATAGGTAACCGGCTTAACGATTCGCATCGGAGCCTTGTTTTCCTTGCCGTTTTCGTTCTGGTCATACGGAGCGACAGCCAGACCGGTCCACTTATAGTCGTGAGCCTTGTGGTAAACCATACCGTCGTCACGTATCATCTTGAGGAAGAAGTCCAGTTCGATCTTGCACTCATCTAGGATATCCGGAATGCCGTTTTTGTTTTCCGGAATGGTCATAACGGAGGAGTCGTCGCCGAACTTGTCAGCCTTGCCTACCATCTTGGATCTCTCATACATGTTCATCAGAGTCCACAGAGAGATACCGCCGTTTACAACGTACTTACCATAGTCACCTGCGTCGAACCAACCGCCGGATACGTCGATGGACTGGCTGTAGCTCGGCTTGGAAGTGTAGATGTAAACCCACTTGTCTGCGATGTAAGCAGTATCATTCGGCCAGTGGTTGGAATCCTTACGACCCAGAGTTTTGCTGCTGCCGTCTACAGTCTGCGGAGACGGAATGTACTGGTCGTCAGTATCCATTGCACGGTTCTGATAGAAGTAGTTCAGGGCATAAGTCAGCATGCTCTTGTCGTTGTACTTCTCATACAGGTTCTTGTCGATATCAAACGGCAGAGAGGTCTTGCCTGCAACAGTCAGTGTGTAGCCCTTGCCCTCTGTGGTGAAATCGGTGAAGTCGATCTGCTGGGTGTAATCCCATGCGCCAGACTTGTCATACTGGGTGTTGCCGTCAGTAGTACCGCTGTAAACGGTCTTGCCGCTGGCATCCTTGATCTCATAGTCATACTTCTGTGTGTCGCCGTCGGACAGAACAACAGTAGCAACCTTCTTACCGTTCGGATAGTAACCAACCTGGTTTACTTCAACGCCGGTCGGCTCATAAGCTGCCTCTGCCTTATAGTCTGTCTTGTCATCGGTCATATCGATGAGTGCCAGGTTATCGAACAGAATAACGGTGTCCTTCGGGAAGCAGTCGCCCTGTGTTGCATATGCACCCTGACCGCCCATGTGGAAGGTCCACTCTGCAGTACCCTTAACGGTCTGGTCAGCAGTGAATTCATAAGCAACAGTGGTCCACTGGTTTGCCGGATATTCCTTGTGATACCAAGCATCCCAGCCCTGACCGTAGTCTACCTTGTTGCCGGTCTTGGAAGCGCTCTTCAGCTTGTCTTCCAGCTGTGTCTGTGTCAGACCTTCTTCGTAGCTCATGCTCAGCTCTTCACCGTTGCTGTGCCACAGTTCCTGGTCGTCGTTGGACATATTACCCAGCTTTGCGTACATATGACCGCTGTTAGACGGCTTTACGCTGTAGGTGATACGATAGGTGTGACCGCTTTCAATGGTCAGGTTTCTGTGACGGAACTGGCAGTCCCAGCGGCTCTCACCGCCGTTGGAAGTACCGCCGACATTTTCCAGCTTGATCGCATAGATACCGTCGGTGATATCGAACTTCATGACAGCAGTTGCATTTTCACAAATGTGCCAAGGCAAGCCCTTTCCGTTTTCGAAAGTACCTTCGCCCAGCTCCTCGCCTGCGAACGCAGTCATAGACAGCGCTGTCAGACCTGTAGCGGTAGCAGAAACTGCCATCACTGCAGCAGAAGCGAAGGCAAGTGCCTTCTTGCCGAGTTTTTTCTTCAGCATAAATATCCTCCTTGAAAATTAGAGATTTTTTGATGTTGGAACAAGGGTACGCATGTTCCACTTTCAACGATTGTTTTCGCCGAACACGCCGGCAGATATACGCCGCACCGGATAGGATTCAGACGCAACTATCCCTTACAGGGCATATCTTTCTCGTTTCATTTATTATAGCACATGAAAAATTCATTGTAAAGTAGATTTTCAAATTTCAGTAAAACATGCTAAACAGTTTCCATGCTTTTTGTGCAACTTGCCATATGTAACGACAGGTTTTTCGGAAAAAACAGAAAAGAAAAAGGATACAGGCAAAATTTGCCCGTATCCTTTTTGTGAAAATTGCCGATTTTTGACAGAGATTAGCCCTCAGCCGGCAGAGTCCTTACGATCGAAACGAGGAACTGGAGCAGTACCGTCGAATCTGCCTGACCAACACCGTCATCGGTGCAGCAGTCAGCATTTGCATACTGCTGGTCGTTCAGGATTACCACGCCGGCAACCTTCTTGTTCAGCAGAACTGCGTCTGTGATGTCCACACGGCCGTCCAGATTTACGTCACCGTACAGGCTTGCCTTTACGCTCGGCTTCGGGCCGTTGGTAGCGGTGGTTGTCTGCTTGGTGGTAGTTGTGGTGGAAGCGGTGGTCTTGTTGGTAGTTGCCTTGGTTGTAGATACAGTGGTAGTGATCTGACCGCTGCCGTTGTAAGCGTCTGTGTAAACTGTAATAGAATCGATAGTGAACTTGTTGCAGTCGATCCACCATACGCCGAACTTCAGTTCGCCGCCGTACTGGGTCTGAATGATCGCAGAAGTTGCAGAATCCACATCCCATACGATGCTGCCGGTCTTTCCGCTGATGGTCTGTTCCATATCCTCAGACTGTGTCCAGTAATCCGGAGCCACGCTGGTAGAAGAACCGAATGCACCCTGCCACTTGCCGATCTGCTTCTTGCTGGTGGAGAGGTTGATCTCAACCTTGGTGACCTTTTCGCCTGCCGGAACGCCCAGATCGGACCACTTCCAGCCCAGCATCTTATCGCCTGCCGGCAGATCTTCATAAACAATTGCCTGATTAAGATCCTTGGTATACTTACCACCGCTGGAAGGCTTTGCAGTAGTGGTGCCCGGTGTTACGTTGCCGTAGTGCAGAACGACCTTGTCGATCTTGACGCTGCTTGCGTCCGGATAGAAGACCATTGCCTTGACAGTCTGACCTACATTGGACGGAATGTTGTAGGACACCTTGCACTCACCGTTTGCACCAACGGTAACATCAAAGTCTTCCTGCTCCCAGGAGCCTGTCCATGTGCCGAATGCACCGCTGGAGTTGGTGTCGCTGGTCTTGACCTTGTAGTACAGAGTCGCAGTCTTTGCACCGTTGGGAGCAAATTCTGCATACATCTGCTTGTCGCCGTCAGTGCCAACCTGTGTGCCGGTGGTGATGTTTGCAGTCTTACCGCCGGACGGAGCGGCAGTTGTAATCGTAGTGGTTGTGATATTCTGCTTGGTAGTAGCCTGTGTTGTGGTTGTAGTCACCGGCTTATTGGTGGTGGTAGTTGTTGCCTTGGTGGTGGTAACAATGCTGCCGCTAACGCCTTCAATGCTGGAGTCTACAGAACCGGTTTTGTAAATGGAATACAGACCTGCTGCTGCACCGACCAGACCTGCGTTATAGTCCAGGGCAACTTCGTTTGCCTGATAGTCGTTTACAGAGTCAGTATAAGTGAAGTTGGAGTCTGCCGGACCGCCGACCAGAGCACCGACCAGCGTGTGGCCATTGCTGCTGTAGCCGGTCTTGCCCTTCATTTCGTCAAAGCTCTGATAGCCGGATGCAGCTCTGTGGTGCGGATACTTTGCAGAATTGCTGTCCATGCCGACAACGAAATTCACATTCTTCGGGTTGTTGCCCAGGATCATGCCCATCTGTGCCTTGCACCAGCTGGAATAATCCATGCCGCTCTTTGCGGAATATTTCGTGGTAGCCAGTGCTGCCATCTGCAGTGCAGTGTTATAACGTGCACTGCCCCAGTCGCTTTCGCAGTAATATGTGCTTTCGCTGGTGCACTTGCCGTTCAGATATGTGGTGACCTTTGCCCAGTCCATTGCATCGCCGGTGATCTCACTCTGGAGGATCGCAGCACCGAGGCTGACATTATTCCAGCACATGGTGGAGTATACGCCCCACTTGCATCCGGACTGACCGGACTTACCGGCATTGGTGTCGTTCATGAACTTGTCCAGGAACGAGCTGTAGGTGCTGTCCTTGGTTGCCAGATACAGCCAGCCAGCTGCCCATGCCTGATCGTCATAGTAATCGTAAGATCTGTAGAAGTTTTCAGCCTCCGGACAATTTGCCTTATTGGTCTTGATAGAATAATTGTACAGTGCCTTTGCATACTTCAGGTCTTCTGCGTTGCCGAAGTTGATGTAGTTGACAGCCAGTGCTGCTGCATATTCTGCGGCAATGTCGCTGGCATCATCAGAAGTCCAGTAAGTAGTACGCAGACTCTGGTCATTCTGGGACTCCGGAGAGCACCAGACATCATGGTCAGCCTGTCCTACGCCTACCTGATAGCAGAAGCTGGTTACTGTATCGCCGCTCAGCTTTGTGCTTGCCTTAAAGAAATCACAGAAACGATCGGTCAGTGCCTGCAAATGAGCCGTCTGTCCCAGTGCATCATAGCTGTCCTTGAATTCATAATAGCCCCAGCCCAGAGTAGAAGCGGTGTAGCCAGCCGGCAGACCAAACTTTACGTGGTCGCCTGCATCGTGGAAGCCGCCGTCCACTTCATCGCTGCCGTGGCAGTTATCTCTCCAGTCAAACTGGGAGGCACTTCCCACATCAGAACCGCACATATTGCCGTCGTAAAAATACATGGAGTACTGCAGCAGCTTTGCGTAGTTGTCATAAGACGCAGCAGATGCCGCCATGCTTCCCAGTGTTGTCAGTCCGGACAACGCTGTAGTTCCGGTCAGTAACGTCGCAGCACTGGCAGCACACGCCAGTACCCGCTTACCGAGCCCAAGTTTCTTCATAAAAAAGCTCCTTTCGTAGTTCGCATTTTTCTGCACCGTTCTGTCCCAACTTCAGGACAATTCTTAAAAAGTGCAGACATGCCCGAAATTTATTCTATCATACCTCACAAAAAAAATCAACAGTTTTTTCCTTTCATACGGAAAATCTATGAAAACTGCCCAAACAGCATCTGGATTTTTTAGCCATAATGTCAACTTGCTGCCGAAATCATGCTGATTTTGCAAATGCATACACGCCCCAAAAGTGCTGCATCGGTCAGATCCGCGTTTCCACGTCACGCAGCTGTTCCTGTAACTGTTTCCAGTCCGGCAGTTCTGCGGCGATCTCCGCATAAAATGCCGGCGAATGATCCGGATGGAGAAAATGGGAAAACTCGTGCATCACCACATACTCCATGCACCGCACCGGTGCCGCCAGCAGCCGCAGATTAAACGTCAGCACGCCGCGGGTAGGGCGGCAGTTTCCCCACTGGGAAACCATATGCCGGAACCGGATCTCAGGAAATGCCACGCCTTTCGCTTCAAACACGGGATAAACTGCACGGCAGAGATTCCGCACTGCCTTTTCGCAGGCGTTTTCCCACCAGCTGTCGAATACCTGTTTCCGAACCTGTTCGTTTTCCGGCTGTTTCACCAGCAGCCGGATCGTTTCCCCCTGCACCAGCACGCTTTCCCGACTGCCGCGTTCCACCGCCAGCCGACAGGATTTCCCCAGATACAGTACTGATTCTCCGGCGGTATAGTGCACCGGATACTGTTTCGGCTTTTCTGCGGCAGCGGCGTATTGGTGCAGGGTCTGGAGAATTTTCGCGGCATGCTGCTGTAAGATCTGTTCCACCCGTTCTGACGGTACATGCATCGGTGCAGAAACCAGCAGACCAGTTTCCGGACGAAGCCGCATGTTGATATTTTTGACGGCTTTCCGTTCCAGCGTGTAGGAAATGGTTTCGCCGGCAAGAGTGATGTTCCGCTGTTCTTTCATGAGTCGGTGTCCTCGCTTTCGGTGAGATGCATTTTTGCAGCACTTGACAGATCCTGCAATCCGATGTATAATGTATATAAATCAGGGAATGATGTTCTCCCTTGGGATTCCAAAACCGCTTGAGTGCTGATGACATCTGCTTTTTAGAGTCTGTTCCATATTTTTTTATCTGCCGAAAAGATATGCAGAAAAAGATATGAAACAGGTTTCTAGGCAGATATTGTCAGCTTTTTCTTTTTTTGGAGGTATTGTCTATGCAAAAAATCAAACTGCAACTTATTTTCCCCACTCTGCTGCTCTGTGTGCTGGCGGCAGCCGCCGGCTGTATCACCGGTGCACTCACCGCCGGATTCGGGCGTGTGCTGCTGTGGATCGGTACATTCCGGACAGAGCACCTGATCTCGTGTGTTCCCTTTCTGCCCATTGCCGGTGTCTGCATGGTATGGATATACCAGAAATACGGCAGAGAAAGCAGTCAGGGCATGAGCCTGATCTTTGATGCTGCGGACGGCACTGCAAAACGCATTCCCTTCCGGCTGATCCCGCTTCTGATCGGCAGCACGTGGCTGACACATCTCTGCGGCGGCAGTGCCGGACGAGAGGGTGTCGCTGTACAGCTGGGAGCTGCGGTTTCCCACAACATCGGCAGCCGGATTCCGTGGTTCCGGAGCATTCCCGATGCCGTTCCCATTCTGACCATTGCCGGAATGGCTGCCGGTTTCAGTGGGCTGTTTCACGCACCGCTGGCGGCAGTCTGCTTTGCACTGGAAGTGCTGGCAATCGGGAAACTGGAATATCGTGCCCTGCTGCCTGCCGCCATTGCCGCAGTGACAGCAAACTGGATCTCCGTCACACTGGGGCTGGAAACCTTTCAGGTGGCACTTCCCGAAGCCGACTTCGCACCGCTTTCCGTGCCGGTTTTGCTGCTGGGGATTTCCTCCGGCATTGTGGGCGGCATCTTCACCCTGCTGCTGAAACAAGGAAAAATCTATGCCGCCAAGCTGCTCCCCAACCCTGTGATTCGCATTGCCCTCTGCGGTTCGGTACTGGCAATGTTTCTCCTGCTCTCCGGACACGGCAGATACGCCGGACTGGGCACCGATCTGATCGCCCTCGCCTGTGACGGCGGAACCATTTACTGGTTCGACTTTCTGTGCAAGCTGCTGTTCACCGTCTGCACCCTTGCCATTGGATTTCAGGGCGGCGAAGTCACACCGCTGTTTGCAATCGGTGCCTGCCTTGGTGCAGCACTTGCCCCGCTGTTCGGTATCTCTCCGGTATTCGCCGCCGCACTCTGCTATGCCGCCGTTTTCGGCAGTGCTTCCAATACATGGCTCGCTCCGATCTGCATCGGAACCGAAGTGTTCGGATTCGCGTACCTGCCCTATTTCGCCGTTGTCTGCACCGTTTCCCGTCTTTGCAACGGCAACCGTTCCATGTACGGCAGACAGAAACCGGCTCCGCTGTTTTTGCAGGGGCAAAAATAAGACACGTTTTCAAAAAGCCGTACATGATCGCTCATGTACGGCTTTTAAGGAAGCAGATTTCTCAAAGAGGGTTGCGGGAGAGCCGCTTCAGCAGCGGAATGCACACACCACCGCACAGATTTCCCAGAATTGCCACCGGGAAATAACACAGTGCACGAAGCGGGTTCGGGCAGCCAGCCATGCAGTAATAGAACGCATCTGCCACGCAGTGGTTGAAGCCGGACAGAATGAATACCATGATCGGCATTACCACAATGAACACGCCGCCGATGAAGTTCTTCTTTTCGTTGCAGCGGCGGGAGCCTTCTACAGCGGAGGACATCAGAATGCCACAGAAGAACGCCAGCACAAAAGAACTAAGCAAGCTGTCGTCCAACTTGGCGGACATGGTTGCCTGTGCACGATCCATCAGTGTCACGTCCATGCCGTTTACCTTGGTTTCCGTTGCGAACCGTGTCAGGTGCACGATGCCGGCAGTCAGGCCGGCACCGATCGCATTCGCCAAAAAGGTGAAGAACGTTTCGCCCAGATACGCCTTGTCACGGTCGAAAATATATCCCACCTTGCCGGTGTACAGTCCATACTGGAACTGCACAATGCAGAACAGTCCCAGCGAAAACAGAAATGCCCCCAGATAGCGGTTTTCACAGGACATGCTGACGACACAGCCGATGCCGATCATCAGACCGGACAGCATACCGTCCGCCAGAAAGGACAGCCACTTATTTTTTTGCTTCTTTTCCATTTTTTTATTTCCTACACTTTCTATACTTTTATGCAGTGTTTCCTTTATGCGAAAAACTCCGCCGGATCACCGTCATTCACTGCCAGAATGTGCAGCGGTGCCTGCAAGTCCGGCAGCAGAAAGCCACCCTCAATGCATGCCGAGCTGCAAAACGCAAACATGGACGGATAGGTTTCATCGTCCATATAAAACGGTTCTCTGGCATTTTCCGGATCAACACCCACACGATAAATGCCGTCCGCATAGTGGAACAGCACGTCCAGTTTGTCATTCCGGTGTTTCCGCATCAGAGCAATCACTTCGCCGGAATTTACAGAAACACTGCTCCAGTCAAAAGAAAGCATCGATTCCATTTTTTCTTCCTCCTCACAAAAAACAGCACACTCTGAGAGCATGCCGTTTTCCAGTTCATCAAAATTCAGCTTCATTCAGTATTTGGCTTAAGGCAACACCGCACAAAGCTTGTGCGTAAGGTGCGTTGTCAGATTTTTCGG
>OFSC01002311.1_pt1 | contig 9890 bp, 3 predicted proteins | sample 1543201 | NCBI WGS metagenome assembly OFSC01 (sample SAMN04209228, study PRJEB22552) | human gut metagenome | biome: gut; material: feces | host: Homo sapiens | place: USA: Oklahoma
GGCAGCAACATTTTATGGCATTTGGCAGACTTCACTAGAAGGGAGTAAATAAGAGATGAATATGCGGTTAAAAAAGGTTCTGGATGACATTCAGAAAACTGAAAACAAGATTCTGGAACTGCAGGAGCATGTAAGGCAACTGAGAATCCAGAAAAAGCAGATGGAAGATGCAGAAATCATTAAGGCAATCCGTTCCATGAAAATGGATAGCCGAAAGATGCTGACTTTTCTGGATGGAATTCAGAACGGAACAGTTACCATGCAGTTTGATGAAGAGGGCAATCTTTCTATGGATAGTTCTGAAACAGGTATAAAGAAAGAAGAAAATATGGATAGCGAAATGTTAACCGGACTGATAGAAGAAAGAGAGGATTTGGAAGATGAAGAATAAAGTAATGAAAAAAATTTTGATGATTATGTTGTCATCAACAATACTGATGGGTTCTGCCAGTGTGACCGCTTTTGCACAGGCAAATGAAAACGCAGAGCAGACTGAAACTGCGGAACAGGTGATAGAAGAACAGCCGGCGGAGCAGCCTGCCACAGAGGGAACACCGTTTTCCACGCCGGGAAACGGACAGCTTGTGGATGATAAGGAGAATGACAGTTCCAAGCAGTTTCTGACGGTACAGACAAAGAATGGAAATACCTTTTATATGGTCATTGACCGTTCCGGTACTTCCGAGAACGTGTACATGATGTCACTGGTAGATGAAAATGATCTGGCAGAGTTCTTAGATGAAAACGAGGAAACCGAGAAAAAAGAGGAACCAGCAGTTGTACTTCCGGAAACGACTGCAACACCAGAACCAGAAACTACCGTACAGCCAGAAACAGAAGTGAATCCAGAATCCGGTGGTAATAAAATGTTGGGTTCTGCAGTCTTGGGCGGCGGCATTGTACTGGTATTTGGTGGTTTAGCTGCTTTTGCTTTAAGTAAATTCCGAAAGAAAAAAGAGGACGGTATTGTAGAGGAAGGCCTGGAATTTGCTGATGACAGTTACATCAATGAAGATGAAGAAAATGCGGAAGATCAGCAGAAATAACAAAAAAGCATAAGGTATGGAGAAAGGGCAGTTCTTTATGGACTGCCTTTTTGACAGGAACAGGAGGAAAACATGGCGAAATTTTTAGTGATTGCAGAGAAACCGAGCGTGGCACAAAGCCTTGCAAAAAATTTATCTGCTTATCAGAGAAAGGACGGGTATCTGGAGGGGAACAGTTGCATTGTCAGTTGGTGTCTGGGACACCTGGCAGAATATGCACCACCGGAAATTTATGATGAAAAATATGCAAAATGGCAGTTTGAGGATTTGCCGATCATCCCGAAAGTATGGAAAGTACAGGTATCAGAAGATAAAAAGAAGCAGTTTGATGTGCTATGCAACTTAATAAACCGGGCAGATGTAGCATATCTGGTCAATGGCTGTGATGCCGGAAGAGAAGGAGAACTGATTTTTAAAAGAGTTTATGATCTGGCAGGCTGTCAGAAACCAGTGAAGCGTCTGTGGATCAGTTCAATGGAAGATGAAGCCATTCAGAAAGGATTTCAGTCCCTAACTGACGGGAGAGAATATGCAGGGCTTTGTAATGCTGCGGTATGCAGGGCACAGGCGGATTGGTTGATTGGAATGAACGCAACGAGAGCCTACACAACCAGATATTTTAAGCGTTTGGTAGTTGGCAGGGTACAGACACCGACGCTTGCCATGCTGACGGAAAGAAAAGAGAAGATCGAGCATTTCAAGAAAGAAGCCTATTATAAGGTTTCTCTGTCAGATGGGAAACTTATGGTAACATCAGAGAGTATCCCGTTAGAAATGGAAGCGGAAGAATTAAGAAAACTTTGTGATGGGACAGAAGCACTGGTCACAAGGGTAAAAAGAGAGCAGAAAAAGACTTTCCCACCAAAACTTTATGATCTGACCAGTCTGCAGAGGGAAGCAAATCGTTTTTTTGGATACACTGCCCAGAAGACATTGGATATGCTGCAGGAGCTGTACGAAGAAAAGATGGTTACCTATCCGAGAACAGACAGTCAGTATGTAACCGAAGATATGAAAGAAACGGTAAAAATGCTTGCCGAAGGCATGACAGGTTTTCTTCCGTTTCTGGAATCTGGACAGACTAGAGGAAACATAGATCGTGTGGTTAATAATGCAAAGGTATCTGATCATCATGCAATACTGCCGACAAAAGAAGCAATGGAAAAAGGCATGGGAGGACTTTCCAGTGGAAAGAAAAATCTGCTGATGCTGATCGGACAGCAGCTTGTTCAGGCAACAGGGGAAGAGTACCTTTATGAACAGACAGAAATTTCCGTACAGTGCAAAGAACATGAATTTGCTGCGAAAGGAAAGCTGTCTGTGCAGATGGGATTTAAAGAAGTGGAAGAAGCCTTTCGGAAATATTGTGTGAAGGATAAGAAATCTGATGAACCGGATAATAAGACAGAACTTTCAGAAGGGTATGAGGAGGGAATGATTCTTGCTTCTGTAAAAGCAGAGAAGAGTACCCATTATACTTCCCCGCCGAAAATGTTTACCGAAGATACTCTGCTTGCTGCAATGGAAACAGCGGGAAATAAGGAATTTGATTCTGAAACAGAGAAAAAGGGACTTGGGACACCGGCAACCAGAGCCAATATTATTGAGAAGCTGGTATCTTCCGGGTATGCAGAACGTAAAGGAAAACAGATTCTTCCTACGGTGGCAGGCTGTGAGCTGATCCATGTAATGCCGGAGAATCTGAAATCTGCAAGCCTAACAGCAGAATGGGAGAATCTGCTTCTGATGATGGAAAAGGGGAAAATCCAGGAAGATGAATTTATGAATGGGATTGTATCCATGATTAATGAGATTCTTTCTTTGTGCAGGGCGATCCCGGAAGAAGAACGGAATCGTTTTCAGACTGCAAGGGAAGTAATTGGAAAATGCCCGGTGTGTGGTTCTGATGTATATGAAGGAAAGACCAATTATTACTGCTCTGACAGAAGCTGTCAGTTTGCTCTGTGGAAGTCGAACCGCTTTCTGGAAAGTATGAAAAAGTCGATGGATAAAAAGATGGCGGTGGAGCTTCTGAAAAAGGGGCGTACCCATGTGAAAGGTTTGTATTCCAAGAAAAAGGACAGCAAGTTTGATGCAGATCTGGTACTGGGCGTGGAAGAGGGAAAAGCCAGATTCAGTCTGGAATTTCCTAAAAAGAAGAAATAAGGCACAGACGGAAGGAGGAATGAGTTATGGCTCATTTAGATGAGATACGGGGACTTGCGGAGTATCATGCAACCCGTATCAGCAGTTCACCAAGGGACTGGATGAATTATCTGGATACTGCAGCCAGACTGTATCGGTATCCATTTATGGATCAGCTTTTGATCCACGCACAGCGTCCAAAAGCAACTGCCTGTGCTTCGCTGGAATTATGGAATGAAAAAATGCTGCGGTGGGTAAACCGAGGAGCAAAGGGAATTGCTCTTTTGGATGAAACCATGCAGAAAACAAGACTCCGATATGTATTTGATATTCAGGATACTCATAAGGTAAAAGGTGGAAGAACCCCTTACCTGTGGCGGTTGCAGGAGAAGCAACAGGAGGAGTTATTAAACCATTTAGAAGAAGTTTATGGACTGGAAGCTAAAGATACAGGAAGTCTTTCTGATGCACTGATGGCAACAGCAAAGTATATGGTAGAAGAAAATCTGGATGAATACCTGGATGGCTTGACATATGTGACGGAAGGAACGTACCTGGAGGAGCTGGAAGAAGATACCATACGCAGTGAATTTCGCAGTCTGTTGACAGACAGCATTTATTATACGATGGCTTCCAGATGCGGACTTGATCCGCTGGAACGGCAGGAAGAAATGGACTTCGTACATATCACAGACTATAACAGTTTATCAGTGCTGACATTTATTGGAAATGCGACGAGCATGGCCAGTGAGTCTGTGCTAGTGGATATTGGAAGATTTGTACACCGTATTTCATTAGAAGAAATGAAAAAGGGTATTGAAAATTCGGAAGAAAGGAATTATAATGAATTTAACACGTTAATTCGTGAAAGTAAAGAAAACAACAACAGCATCATAGAGTTCGAATATTCACAGGAAGATGAAGGAGGAAATGAGCATGGAACTGACATATCATCGCAAAGGGGATTATCTGTTTCCGAATCTGACAATCCAGGAGACAGAGGTACAGATTGGGAAATACGGAATGCTGCGGAGGACATTTCTGAAGGAACACAAGAACAGCCTGTATCAGAGCCTGTTACTGACCGGGAAACTGAACAGCCATCTGGAAGAGATCGAGAAAACAGCACAGAAGAGATTGGAAGTACAGATGGCGAAACTGTTGGAGAAGAATCCGGCACCATCGAAAGAGGAGAACCCGATGGCGTGGACAGCACATATGAACAGTCTGACGGCAACAGCGGAAGAGAGCATCTTGACGGAATTGGTGTACAGCTAATTGAAGACACAAGTGAAGATCAGTTAAGTAAAGCAGAGGAAGAAATTGCCTCTGCTTTATCTTTGCCCGAACTTCCATCTGTAAATGAACAGAAAAGGGAAATCGGAAACAGAATAGCTGCCCTCTATGCCGGGGAGATTGCCATTCCAAGTGAAGTGGTCGATGAGGTTTTAAGAACCGGAGGAAACCGAAGCAAGAGCCAGCTTCGTATTATCTATAATTTTATGAGTGAACAGACACCGGAGGAATATATGGAGTTTGTGAAGCGGGAGTATGGAACTGGTGGAAAAGGATTTGAAATCAATGGTATGGAGTATTCGGTCTGGTTTGATGAAACTGGATTGCAGATTGCAGTAGGGCATACCGTTACCGATCAGATTCTGGATAAAGCGTTTTTGTCCTGGGAAGATGTGAGTGGCCGTATCCATCAGCTTTTGAAACAAGGCGAGTATGCACCGCAGTCCGTACTTGATGTTGCAAGGGAGAATGCGATAAAGGAACATGCCCAGGCACTTGCCTATATGAAAGCGGATATGGCAGAGGGTGTAGCAGAACTTGTCTTTGATGAAGAGGATTTACCACATCTTCACAGTATTTATCCGGAAATTACTGATTATCTGGAAGAGAAACTAACAGATCCGCAGTGGCTGGCAGATCTGAACGAGCGTCTGGAAGGACTGGCAATGGCTTATGAGGAAGATAAAAGCATTATGCGGTTCCGCACCTATAATCCAATCAGAATATCCGGTCAGTTTCAGAAATTTGCAGCAGAAGTAATTCCATACAATGCCAGAGATGAATTCGCATGGCAGGAACATAAGGTATTTATTACTCAGGATGAAATAGATGCTTTTCTTGCCGGTGGAGGTCCGTATTCGGATGGAAGGCTTTCTACCTATTCTTTTTATCTCCTGAATGAAGATGATAAGGCAAGGACAGATTTTATCAAGGAAAAATATGGGATAGGCGGTCAGAGCCATGCTTTATGTGGAGCAGACAATTCACATGCAGATTATGATGGGAAAGGTTTGAAGCTGGAGAGAGGGGACTATGGGAATCCAGATATTTCGGTGTTACTGCCCTGGGCAAAAGTTGCAAAAAGAATCGGCTATCTGATTGATAACCAGCAGTTCTTACGTTCCGCAGATTATTCCCGTATGCCGGAATATGAGAGGGAACGGATTGCAGGAAAAGTGATCAGTTTTTATGCAAGACTGCCAGAAGAAATTGAGCGTCCGTTTAAACAGGATTTCTTTAATGAAGAAGCAAGAAAAGAACTTCCTGTTATGCTGAATGATTCGGAGCAGACGCAGAAACTGTTACAGGATATGGATGATGCCCTGGCAATGCTGCCATTGGATTTTGAATCAGTGAATGAAACTTATGAGAAGAAATTACAGCTATTGACGGAAGTACATCAGTATGTGGAAGGCAGCTATACGATTTTCCCAGCACAGGAAGTACCAGATCAGGCAGATGGCTTAGATGGATACCAGATGTCTTTATTTGATATTGTGAGTGCCTCCGAACCAGAAGAAAATACAGAAGAACCAGAAGTGGAAGAATCGTCTGCAGAAATGGAGGAGGTACAAAAAGGGGAACCAGAATCTGAGCCAGAAGATGTAGTTGTACAGGAACAGTGGGACGAGAATGTATTTGAATATCAGGGGTATCATTTTGAAGCAGTGGGGGTTCTTCCTCAAGGTCTGGAAGGAAAAGAACTGGTAAACCAGACAAGAGGAAATACAGAATTGCACTTGACTACCTACGAGCGAGAAGATGATATTTTATATTCCTATGCAGGATTCTACGAGGCAAGTGGTTCATCAAAAGCTGATATTTTCCGCTGTATGGAAACTGGACGAAATTATATTCCAGGGGAGAACGAACTGTTTGGATATGAGGGAGAATTTCTGCCATATCTGCAGAATGAGCAGATACAGGAGCAGGAACCGCATAATTTTCGCATTACAGATGATGACCTTGGTGCTGGCGGTCCGAAAGCAAAGTTTAAAGCAAATATGGAAGCTATCCGGCTGCTGAAAGAACTGGAACAGGATCAGAGATTAGCAACACCGGAAGAACAGGAAGTGTTGTCAAGATATGTTGGATGGGGCGGTATTCCACAGGCTTTTGAAGAGAGAAACAGTGCCTGGGCAGAGGAATACACGCAGTTAAAAGGAATCCTCACACCAGAAGAATACAGTGCAGCAAGGGCATCAACGCTGAATGCCTTTTATACTTCTCCGACAGTTATCAAGGCTATGTATGAAGCACTTGGAAATATGGGACTGAAACAGGGAAATATCCTGGAACCGTCCTGTGGAGTTGGTAACTTTATGGGACTTTTACCGGAAAGCATGAGTGCTGCAAATATGTATGGTGTGGAGCTTGATCCGGTTTCTGGGCAGATTGCAAAGCAGCTTTACCAGAAGAACAGGATTGCGGTACAGGGATTTGAGGAAACCAGTTATCCGGACAGCTTTTTTGACTGTGTGATTGGAAATGTACCATTTGGGGCATATCAGGTCAGTGACCGCAAATATGACAGATACCATTTTATGATCCATGATTATTTTATCGCAAAATCCTTAGACCTGGTACGTCCGGGAGGAGTGGTGGCAGTTGTCACATCAAGCGGTACAATGGATAAACAGAATCCGGAAGTCCGACAGTATTTTGCAAACCGGGCAGACCTGCTTGGGGCAATCCGCTTACCGAACAATGCTTTCCAGAGAAATGCCAATACCAGTGTGGTTGCGGATATCCTGTTTTTCCAGAAAAGGGACAGGGCTGCGATCACAGAGCCAGACTGGGTACAGTTAAAAACCACGCCAGAAGGCTATACAGTCAATTCCTATTTTGCAGACCATCCGGAAATGGTGCTTGGGGATTTCACAACAGAAAGTACCCAGTACGGAAAACAGGAAGTAACGGTAAAGGCAAAAGAGGGAGCAGATCTGGCAGAACAGTTAAAAGAAGCGGTGAAACATATCCAGGGAACCATCACAGAGCAGGAGATTTCGGATACGGAACTGGAAGAACAGGTGGTATCCATACCGGCAGATCCGAACATTAAGAACTTCAGCTTTGCACTTGTCGGAGAGGATATTTATTACAGGGAAAATTCTGTTATGAATAAGATGGAACTTCCCGTTGTGACAGGCGAACGTGTCAGAGGCATGGTTGCCATCCGGGATGCAACAAACAGGCTTCTGGAACGGCAGTTGGAAGAATGCAGTGATGAAGAGGTTGCCAGCTTACAGGCTGAATTGAACCAGGTTTATGACAGTTTTACCGCAAAGTATGGACTACTCAGCAGCAATGCCAATAAAAGAGCGTTCAGCATGGACAGCAGCTATTGCCTTTTGACTTCCCTTGAATTTCTGGACGAAAAGGGCGAGTTGAAGCGGAAAGCAGACATATTTACGAAAAGGACGATCCACAGGGCAGAGCCGGTAACATCGGTAGATACTGCAAGTGAAGCACTGGCGGTATCTATCGGGGAAAAGGCAAAAGTGGATATTCCTTATATGATGGAGCTTACCGGGAAAACAGAGGAAGAGGTCACAGAGGAGCTTACAGGCGTTATCTTCAAAAATCCCCTTACAGATAAATGGGAGCCATCCGACGAGTATCTTTCCGGAAACGTCAGGGAGAAGCTGAACATTGCAAGGCAGTTTGCAGAAAACCATCCGGAATATATGGTCAATGTACAGGCACTGGAACGGGTACAGCCAAAAGATCTGGACGCTTCCGAGATTGAAGCAAGGCTTGGTGCAACATGGATTTCGCCGGACTATATTACAGAGTTCATGGCAGAAACATTCCATACACCACGACAGCATATCAATTATGAGCGTATCAAAGTACAGTATGCGGAAGTGACCGGACAATGGAACGTAAAAGGAAAGAACGTGGACAGCAGCAATAACCCGCTTTCCACCGCAACTTACGGAACACAGAGGGCAAATGCTTACAGACTGTTGGAGGATGCTCTGAATCTGCGTGACACAAAAATCTATGACACAATACATGATGCGGATGGGGAACACCGGGTACTGAACCGGAAAGAAACCACCCTGGCACAGCAGAAGCAGGAACTGATCCGGGAAGAGTTTAAAGAGTGGATTTTTAAGGATATGAGCCGACGGGAAACACTCTGCAAAATTTATAATGAACGGTTTAACAGCATCCGGCCAAGGGAATATGATGGCAGTCATATCCAGTTTGTCGGAATGAATCCGGAAATTAAGCTGATGGAGCATCAGAAAAATGCGGTGGCACATATCCTTTATGGAAATAATACCCTGCTTGCACATTGCGTAGGTGCGGGCAAGACGTTCCAGATGATTGCAGCCGGTATGGAGAGCAAGCGTCTGGGACTGGCACAAAAGAGCCTTTATGTGGTTCCAAACCATTTGCTGGAACAGTGGGGAAGTGATTTTTTACGGCTGTATCCGGGAGCGAATATTCTGGTGGCAACAAAGAAAGATTTTGAACCTGCAAACAGAAAACGGTTCTGTTCCAGAATCGCAACCGGGGATTATGATGCGGTCATTATTGGACACAGCCAGTTTGAGAAAATTCCGCTTTCCAGGGAAAGGCAGATTTCATTGTTGGAAGATCAGATCGCAGATATTACCTATTCTATTGAAGCAGCAAAAGAGGAAGCGGGACAGCAGTATACGATCAAGCAGATGGAAAAGACAAAGAAAACCCTGAAAGCAAAACTGGAAAAACTGAATGACCAGACACGAAAGGATGATGTGGTGACTTTTGAGCAACTAGGCGTGGACAGGCTGTTTGTGGACGAGTCACATTATTACAAAAACCTTTTTTTATACACAAAAATGCGGAATGTGGCAGGCATTTCACAGACCGATGCACAGAAAAGTTCAGATATGTTTATGAAATGCAGGTACATGGATGAGATTACCGGGGGAAAGGGAATCACGTTTGCAACGGGAACACCCGTATCAAACAGTATGACTGAATTATACACCATTATGAGATACCTCCAGTATGATACTTTAATGAATATGGGAATGGGACATTTTGATTCGTGGGCAGCGACTTTTGGAGAAACAGTTACAGCAATCGAATTGTCACCGGAAGGGACGGGCTATCGTGCAAAAACACGATTTGCCCGTTTCTTTAATCTTCCAGAGCTGATATCCATATTTAAGGAAGCAGCGGATATTCAGACTGCAGATATGCTGAATCTCCCTGTACCGGAAGCAGAATATATCAATGAAGTATTAAAGCCGAGTGAGGAACAGAAAGAAATGGTGGAAGCCTTTTCGGAACGTGCAGAACAGGTCAGGGGCGGTGCAGTAGATCCAAGGGTAGATAACATGCTCAAGATTGTGCGCTGCTAAGCGCAAAAGTATATCTCCCCCGCAGGGGGACATTATTAAA
>OFSC01002318.1_pt1 | contig 9852 bp, 6 predicted proteins | sample 1543201 | NCBI WGS metagenome assembly OFSC01 (sample SAMN04209228, study PRJEB22552) | human gut metagenome | biome: gut; material: feces | host: Homo sapiens | place: USA: Oklahoma
AATCTTGTCGTCAACATCTTTAAAATTTTTTGGAAACAGAACGTATCGGCTTTTCACTCCACGATTTAGAAATAACGATATTACTTCTAAACTATTCTCCCAATCAAACTATCTTTGTCCTTGTAATTGTTATAAAGTATGTACTAATTCAAACAATAGCATCGTAATATCATTTTTTGAACATAACGATTACATACAATATAGTTCTATTTAAAATCATCTTTCCTTAAAAGAGAAAAATTTTTCGAAATAATTTAATCTTATATTTATAACACAAAGCGTTCAGAATTTTTATTCATCTAAACACTTCTTCATCATATAACGAAATTTGTGCCAAATCATTTAATAAATCCTACTTTACATCTAAATTTAGGAATCTATCGACCATTCATTATAATCGTATTTTTCCTACCTCTAAAATTTTTCCATTTAATCTTTGATGGAAATATAATACTTCTCTTTGAATATATCCTTTAAATTTACTTGTCGATATGTTTCTTTTCTATAAGTAATAATGAGACATGTTCTATTTTTCCCACCATGTTTTTCGATATTCACTAGGCGTCCGCCCATACTTTTGTCGAAAAACTCTATTAAATGTCCTCTGGCTTTCAAATCCAGCTTCCAGATAAATATCTGTAATCCTTCTATCCGTATTTTCCAACAAAGAGGTCGCATAATTCAAACGAATTTCATTTAAGTATTGGTTGAAATTTGTATGAAAAATACCTGAAAAAATTTTTGATAGGGCAAACTTATTAGTTCCCAGAGCTGATGCCACTTTCCCAAGTGTAAGTTCCTCTTGAAAATGTGACAACAGATAGGTCATCGCTGCATATATCAGATCATTACTCCCCACACTGTCTTTTTCTATGAATCGGAATGTTTCCCTGCACCGGTATAATATAATCTGCAAATAAGCCTGCCCCACAACCTCACTGACTTTCTGATCTTTTATCAGACAACTCAGGGCGTTTTTAACTTCTCTATGTAAATCTGCGCTGGCAATCACCGGGTTTTCCGGACATTTCTTCTGAAGAAGCGCCATAAACGGACCACTTAGTTCCAAAGAAGCATGAAACTGGTACACCTCATTTTCCCCCTTTGAAAACACCTGATAATGATGAATCAAATCTGGAAAAACAATAGCAAAATCCCCCTTTTCCATATGATACAACTCATATCCAATGCCAAGCTCCACCTCTCCTTTTGTTACATATACCAGTTCTATGGCATTGTGAAGGTGAGGGGGAACATGATGTGGTTTTTTCCTTATCATACTGAACTTTTCTTTTTTCTCTTCATAAGACGGCTGCATGATATTTCTTTCCCCTCTCAAGAATTGGCTACATTTCTTTTTGATATGGCACGCAGGTTTTCTGCCCATCCGATATAATAAACTCAGTAATTAGGAAAGGAGGAAAACCAGAATGAAAAAACTGATGAATTACTTACAGAAAGTCATGAATTTTTATGCGGTTTACTTCAATCATGCATACCGTCTTTCATAGACTTTTCCTGTAAAAGTTTCTCATTTGCCTTCTCTACATTCATCTTTACCATAATAACGGTAATGATAAGCGTGATTACTACTGGAATCCATAAATACATGATCTGCAGCATCTGGATACAGGAATCAGACTGTACAGCCAGTGTGCCGTCAAAGCCACTGAAATCCAGAAGCCAGCCGGTAATGGCAATTCCAATTCCACCGCCCAGCTTAATACCAAGAGAAGTACAGGAATACATGGTTCCGTCTACTCTTTTATGCTTTGTGAGATATGTATATTCTGAGCAGGAGGCAATCACAGCATTCATATCCCCCTGCCATGGTCCCATACCAAAAGCTGCAATGCCAGTAAATAAAAGCATCAGTGGCACACTTCCCAGATAACCGGCTACTACGACCAGGGCTCTTCCAATCGTTCCAATCACGTATCCTGTAAGGTTCAGTTTATACATTCCTCTCCACTTTTCCACCAGCATCGGTGTAATGAGCAATGCAATAATCAGTGGAATATTAATGGCCCAGGAAAATACACCATACAGATTTTCATTGAACAGGATATACGTCATATAGTAAATACCCATATTCAGCATAGCAGTATAAATCTGCTGAAGGATATAGGTAGCACAGATCATAACATAGTATTTATTGGTAAACAACAGTTTTGCAGCATCCAGAAGGGAATATTTTTCATCATTTCCGGATTGTTTCCCATCATTTAATTCTTCTTCCGCTAATTCCTTTACAGAAAGTACAGAAATCGTATTGACAATCAATCCAATTACTGCATAGATAATCGCAACCGTTCTCCAGCCGGCAGCTCCGCCACCCATCCATTCTACAAAGCCAATGGTCAGAGACTGAATCAACAGACTTGTGGAAAAAGCAAAAATGAAGCGATAAGAACCCATCTGTACACGTTCTTTACTATTCTTTGTTACCAGGGCTGTCAGAGCAGAATACGCAATATTATTCGCTGTATAAAATACTGCATTTAACAGTGTATACGCAATAAAAAACCAGGCATACTGTGCAAATTCTCCCATATTTGCAGGTATTGCAAAAATAGCGACTAAGGTTACGGCACAGCCAATATAGCCATAGAGCATCCAAGGTCTTGCTTTTCCCATTTTACTCTTTGTTTTATCAATCAGGGTTCCAAAAAAAACATCCGTAATTCCATCGAATAACTTAGATACGGCAATCAAGGTTCCAATAATTCCCGGATTTAATCCTACTGTATTGGTAAGATAAATCATGACAAAAGAGGACAGGAGCGCATACACGACATTTCCTGCAATATCCCCAAAGCCATACCCAACTTTGTTATACCATTTTAAATACGTTTTCTCTTTCATGTGTTCCTACCATTCCTTCCCAAATAAAAACTTCATATCAAACGTAAAGGTTTCTTCTGTAAACTGGTACTCTTTCCGTAGTTCCGGACCACAGCTGTTGGAACCAATGCCGTTCTGTGCATAATCCAGACAGACAATGGTACTTCCCGATTTTTCCAATTCAAAATTGTGTGCCTTTCTCGTCAGTTCTTCCTGTGAGTAATAAGACACATTGAAGGAAAACGGCCTGGAAGATACTGCTGTAACGGTCTGATTCTCCTTTTCCAACATCAGATAATCACAATCTGTATGGCTTCCATTCTCCTGTGGGCAGATATAATCTTCATGCTGTTCCTCTACCGTTGTATCATACAATCCATGGCTGCAGGAACGGCATTTATCCCGATAACTTTCGTGCGGTCCCAATCCATAAAATTTCAGATTTTCATATTCTCCCCTCAAAAACAGGCGGATGCCAAATCTAGGAAGCTGCGGAAATTCCCTATCCTTTTTGACGTGCATTTTGACAGATATTTCTCCTGTCCTGTAAATCTTCCATACGGCCTCTATATCCAAAACCTTCTGAATTGCTACTGCAGCCACGGACACCGTACTGTAAATCCGAATTCCTTCCCCATTCATTTCCCAATGAGTATCATAAGCCCTGGCTTTGCTCCGGTCATATCCGGCATCTATCCATTCTTGTTTGATCTTCCGGTCATTATCCGTAGGTGCTCTCCAGATATTCAGTTCCATAGGGGTTTCCAGAAGTTCCTCTCCATCTACACTTAATTGTTCAAATAAACCCGAAAGTTTATTGTAAACATAGAAGAATGTATCTGACCGGATGGAAAGAAAACGATCTGTTTCAGAAACCTGTACCTCTGCTTCTTTCTGTTCCTGAGTTTCCAACAAAGCTGTTGCCTGCTGGTTTCTTCCATCCTGATTTTTCAAAAGGATTTCATCAAATCCCATCCTACTGCCCTGCGCCATAACACTGGTACCGTGCTTTAAATGATAAGATACTTTCAAATAACATTTTCCGCTGTCTGGAACGGTAATATCCAATAAAATAGTTCCTTTCTTGTGAGGCAGTACAGACTCCTGCAAAATGAACTGTTTTTTCTCCAGCAGCTTTCCGTCACAGTTTACTTCGTATACCAAATAGATATAATCCTTTAAATCCACATAGTTCATATAGTTTTCCAGACACAGCTCCCCTGTTTTCTGGCAGAAAGACACCACTCTTGCCGGACGGTACACATTCTGGTATTCCAAAAGCCCTGTATGGGGTGTTCTGTCCGGATATACCAGGCCGTCCATACAGAAATTCCCATCATGGACTTCTTCTCCAAAGTCACCTCCATAAAGGTACTTTTCTTTTCCATTAGCAGCCTGTCCCTGATAAATGGCATGGTCGCACCATTCCCACACAAAGCCGCCGCAGAGGACGTCATACTCATAAATTATTTGAAAATAGTCTTCTAAATCTCCCGGTCCATTTCCCATGGCATGACAGTATTCAATCAACAGGAGAGGTTTGTCCGGTTTTTTGTCCATATATTCCTGAATTTCTTCCAGGGAAGGATACATCCGGCTGAAAATATCAATGTTACTGTAATCATATTTCCTTCTGTCGCTGCGATAAAAAGAACTTTCATAACAGGTGAGCCTTGTAGAATCAAACCCTTTTGTCCATTTTAAAGCTTCCTCAAAAGTACAGCCATAACCACATTCATTTCCCATAGACCAGATAATAATACAAGGGCGGTTCTTTTCCCTGTGTACACAAAGTTTTGTACGATCCAGAGTTGCCGGGATAAATTCCGGGTTGTCCGAGATCCGTTCATTCCATTTCCTGCTTACATTTTCCCAATTGGAATCTTTTAAATACTGGGACTGGGTTCCATGACTTTCATTGTCTGCTTCTGCAATCACAAATAATCCATATTCATCACAGAGCTGGTAAAAATAAGGCACATTCGGATAATGGCTGCTGCGGACTGCATTGAAGTTGCTTTCTTTCATCATCTGCAGATCCTTCTTCATCTGCTCCAGTCCAATCACAAACCCTGTTACTGGATCGGAGTCATGACGGTTCACCCCTTTGAATTTGATGGCGGTTCTATTTACATAAAGGACTGCATCTTTGACACAGATTTCCCGGAGTCCAATCCGGTCTGTAATCACTTCCCCTTCCGTTTCCAGAACCAGAGTATATAAATACGGCTGTTCCGGATTCCACAGATTTGGCTCTTTTACAAGAATTACTGCTTTATGTGTATAAACAGTACCTGTATTTTCCTGAAATACCTGAGAAGCAATCTCCTTATGTTCTGCATCATACAAAGTAAGTTTTGTTGGCACTGCCTTTCCCTGATAACTAGCCTGTACTGTAATTACTGCCTGTTCCTCCTGGATTTCGGTAGTTGTAAAGTAGTCATAGACCACATTTTCCGGGCGGTTCACAAAATACACATCCCGGAAGATTCCACTCATTCGAAATTTATCCTGATCTTCCAGATAAGTTCCATCACACCATTTCAGAACCAGTACCGCCAGCGTATTCTCCCCATTTTTCAGAACTTCCGTCACATCAAATTCACTTGTGGCATGGGAAACCTGACTGTAACCTACATACTTTCCATTTACCCAGACATAAAAGCAGGAATCCACCCCTTCAAAATTCAGATATGCTCTGGGCGCCTCCTCTGGTATTTCATAGTAAAATTTCCTGACATAGGCTCCGCATGGATTCTCCTGTGGAACATAAGGCGGATCCAGTGGAATCGGATACCTCACGTTAGTATACTGGTGGCTGTCATACCCGTAATTCTGCCACACCCCCGGCACCTCTACCTGTGTAAATCTACTGCAGTCATATCCTTGTTCGTAAAATTTTTCCTGCAAATCGTAGATACTGTTAAAATACTGAAACTCCCATGTTCCATTCAGACAGATAACCCGATCTGAAGAAAAACGATCCTCTACCAGTGGTCCCATATCATGGGAAGCTGGCATATAATATGCTCTGCTGGGCATGGTGTTTTCATGCATTATTTTTAAGTCCTCGTAATGTCTTGGCACGATCATAATATTTTTCCCCTTTATTTTTATGATTTTTCCTTTGGTTTATCATTATTTTACGCTATTTTTACACTATTCGTCCATAAACTCTATTGGACAAAACATGCACGAAATGATACACTATCTTTAACAGAAGCCTACTTGTTTAAAGGAGGTGCGAGACGCATCATGTATATCAACTCTGGTTATCTGCATAATTCATTATTGGATTTTAAAGATAAGAGCAAATCACTAGTAGTGGGAAGCTGTGGGACATACCGGCTGATCCACCAGCCCAAGCTTCCCACGTATCGCCCCCGGGGAAGGATTGACTATCAATTGCTTTATATTGCTGCAGGGAAAGGTCATTTCTTTTTGAATGGCAAGGAAGAGATTATAGAGGCCGGACATATGATTTTATACAAGCCACGGGAAATGCAAAGATATGTTTATTATGGGACAGACCAGACAGAAGTTTACTGGGTTCATTTTACCGGTAATAATGTAAAAAATATTTTAAGAGAATACCATTTGTTTGAATCCGGACAGATTATCCAGACTGGAAACTCTACGGAATATCATCAGATTTTCCGAAAAATGATTCAGGAACTCCAGCTTACCCGTCCTCATTATGAAGAATACTTATCTCTCCTGCTCAGGGAACTGTTCCTTCTGATTAGCCGCCAGGCTCCTATGGGCATCTCTTCCCAGAACCGGATGTTGCAAAAAGAAATGGAAGAAGCTACACAGTATTTTAATGAACATTTTGCAGAAGAAATATCGATTGAGCAGTACGCCATGGACAAACACCTCAGTATCAGCTGGTTTATCCGAAGCTTTAAACGTTACAATAGCGTAACTCCCATGCAGTATATACTAAATCTCCGGATCACAAATGCAAAGACTCTGCTCCGGACTACTACATATTCTGTATCCGAGGTGGCATCCATCGTTGGGTATAATAATCCGCTGTATTTCAGCAGACTGTTCAAAAAACAGATGGGACTTCCTCCATCGGAATTTCGGAATAATAAGATTTAGGAAAGTGCATAGTTTCAAATCAATTTTATATTATAGACGTAAAACTTCTTTATATCCAATCTGCTCTTCCAAAAATGTATTTCCCGTTTTTTGTTTTGCCATAATGCTTCTCCTAAAAAAATTTTATTCTGCCATACTTTACCTGTTCTGAAAAGGTCGTAGCGTTTAAAATATATCCCTCCGACGAATCGCAAGAAAAAAGCAAGAATATAAATCTGTCATTTTCACAACTCTATGTTAAAATATTCTTATTTATACTGCGAAGGGAGGAATCTATTTTTGTCGAAAGCAACACTATTTGACAGCCGTATCAAAAAGTACGCTTACTGTAAGCCGCCAGAAATCTACCGGGATCTTGGTACATCTGCCCTTGGGCTATCCAAAGAACAGGTGGATGCAATGCGGAAAAGATATGGCAAAAACAGTTTTCAGGAACGTAAAACAGATACCACCATCCAGCGATTGCGGCGAGCGTTTATTAATCCATTTCATGTGATTCTATTTATTTTAGGTATTGTTTCTCTTGTTACCGATGTTTTTATGGCCTCTAATTTTACATGGAATGCTACTACTGCCCTTATCATTTTTCCATGATTGTAATCAGCGGTATCATCCGTTTAATTCAGGAGCTGCGGGCGAAAAGCACAGCCGAACAGCTTGACCGTTTGATTCACGAAAAGGTTACCGTAAGACGGAATGGGGAACTACGGGAAATTCCCGGTGAAGAATTAGTAGTAGGCAATCTGATTCTGTTTTCTGCTGGTGATCGTGTTCCGGCGGACATCCGGCTGACAAAGGTAACCGATCTATTTATTTCCCAGGCCGCTATCACTGGAGAAAGCGCCATTTTGGAAAAAAGCTGCCGTACACTTTGTTACAAAGAGCAGGAACCCATAACACAATTGGAAAATCTTGTGTTTATGGCGACCACAGTTATCAGTGGAAAAGGGGAAGGCATCGTGCTGGCTGTAGGAAGGGATACTCTATACGGTGGATTTACCAAACCTAATTCTGAAGATAAAAATGCTTTTCAAAAAGGAGCCAATTCCATTGCCTGGGTCATGATCCGGTTTATGGCGGTTCTGGTTCCCATTGTATTTCTTATATTGGGGATCACAGGTGGAAAGTGGCTGGAATCCTTTGCATTCGCACTGTCTGTAGCGGTAGGGCTGATGCCGGAAATGCTCCCCATGGTCATCACCGCCTGCCTTGCAAAAGGAAGCCTTGCTATGGGTAAAAAACAGACCATCATCAAAGATCTGAACGCCATGCAGAGCTTTGGACGCATGGATGTGCTTTGTATGGATAAAACAGGAACACTGACCAATGAAAGTGTCCTGCTGGAATATTATATGGATATTCTGGGCAATGAAAATACAGATGTCCTGGATCTGGCTTATCTGAACAGTTCCTATCATTCCGGCGTCCGTAATCCCATTGACAATGCCATTCTTGCCTGTAAATCCATGCCAGGCAGGGAAATCCATTATGCCAAGCTTCTGACAGAATACCAGAAGGAAGATGAAATCCCCTTTGACTATACTCGTAAGTTTGTCAGTACCCTTGTGCAGGACAGTACCGGAAACAGCCATCTGATTATGAAAGGGGATATTGCACACATCCTTTCCCGATGCAGTCATGTAGAATATCGTGGAACACGACTTCCTATGGAAAAAGATGCCAGACAAAGCGTATTTTGTGTGGTAGGGGAAATGCTGCAGGATGGGATGAAGGTTATTGCTGTGGCTCGGAAACAAGTGGGAAGACGAAAGAAAATCACACCTGACGATGAAAAGGATATGACTTTGGTTGGTTATCTGTCTTTCTTCGATGCCCCAAAACAGCCGGCAGGCGAATCCGTAACAGCACTGAAAAGATTAAAAGTAATCCCGAAGATCCTGACCGGAGATCAGACAGCCATTGCACTATCCGTCTGCCGCCGGGTTGGAATCTCTGCCGAACATATCCTAACCGGCACCCAACTGGATGAAATGACAGACTGTGAACTGAAAAAGGTGGTAGAAGAAACCCATGTTTTTGCAGAGCTTACTCCCGGTCAGAAAGTGCGTCTGGTTTCTGCACTCAAAGAGAATGGTCATACCGTTGGATTTCTTGGGGATGGGGTCAACGATATTCCTGCACTAAATGAGGCAAATGTATGGATTTCTGTAGATACAGCAGTGGACGCCACCAAAGATGCTGCTGATGTTGTACTGCTGCAAAAAGACTTAAATGTATTGGAGCAGGGTGTCCTGGAAGGGCGAAAGACTTTTACCAATATGCTGAAGTATATTAAAATCACTGCAAGTTCCAACTTTGGAAATATTTTTTCCATCATTTGTGCCAGTGCATTTTTGGTCCTATGTCAAGATTTAGTACAAGTTAAAATGAGGTTTTCCTCATCTTAACCTGCCAGCTGCAATTCGTCTTGCTGAAGCCTACGATACAGCTCTTCATAATCTTTTGGTGACATATAATCACAGTAACTATAAATTCGTTTCGTATTGTAGAATGCTTCCAAATATTCAAAAATCAAACGATATGCATGATCATAATCTCGAATCTTAAACCGATTCAGCCATTCTCTCTTAATCAAGGAATGGAACGACTCAATACATGCGTTATCCCATGGATATGCCTTTTTAGAATAACTACACTGCATGGTTGCGGTTACACGTTTGTGTTCTTTTGATACATACTGGTTTCCCCGGTCTGAATGCAGAATTAAAGGCTTATCGATATTGCGTCTTGCTTTCGCTTTCTTTATTGTTTCAATCACGCAGGATAGCTCCAATGTTTTGGAAAGTGTCCAGGCAATGATTTTTCTGGAATACAAGTCCATGATACTGGTCAGATAAACAAATCCGTCTATCGTCCAGATATAAGTGATATCAGAACACC
>OFSC01002325.1_pt1 | contig 9806 bp, 9 predicted proteins | sample 1543201 | NCBI WGS metagenome assembly OFSC01 (sample SAMN04209228, study PRJEB22552) | human gut metagenome | biome: gut; material: feces | host: Homo sapiens | place: USA: Oklahoma
TTTGCGGACATTTAAGAAGATATAAAAAGATAGTCAAAAAGACATATATAATTTATATTGGAATTTCCATACCGCCTTTCTGGTTTGGTATCATGCTGATTATTGTTTTTTCATTGAAGTTGAACTGGCTCCCGAGCATGGGTATGCGAACAGTTGGCGTGGATTCTGTATGGGATGTTATTAAACACGGTATTTTGCCGGCTATTGTTTTAAGTACAAAAAACACAGCTGTATTTACAAGATATATTCGAGCAAATACAATTAGTCAGATGGAAGAAGAGTATGTTGATACAGCCATCTCGAAAGGAGCTTCCAAAAACAGGATTGTGTATTGCCATGTTATGAAAAACTGTCTATTACCAATCATTACTTTAGCGGGCATGAACTTATCAGGATTGGTTGTTGGTTCCTTCATCGTTGAATCTGTTTTCAGCTGGCCAGGAATGGGTACTTTGGGAATGGCAGCAATCAATGCTAGGGACTATCCTGTTGTTATGGGCTTTACGATGATATCCTGTGTCATCCTGATTTTGGGAAATTTTATAGCAGATATTTTGTATGGTATTTGTGACCCAAGAATTGATCAAAGAGAGGGAGATGAGGTTGATGGATAATACAGAAGAACTGCTGCAAGAATCTGATTTCCGGTTTGTTTCAGATAATGAGGAAGAAGCGGAAATTGTTTATGAGCGCAGTGTGTTTAAAAATCTGAAAAAAAACTTTAAATCCAGCTTTTCTGCAAAACTGTCTGTGGGAATCTTGCTGTTTTTGGTAGTCGTAGCGATACTGGCACCTCTTTCCCCATATGACCCATATGATATAGCTGTAGGAAGTCCTAAATTAGCCCTCCCATCGTTAGAGCATCCGTTCGGAACAGATGATATGGGTAGGGACTACTTTACCAGAGCGCTGTATGGTGGACGAGTTTCATTATTGGTTGGTTTAGCTGCAATGTCTATTTCAACTTTATTTGGAACTATTTATGGAACGATAAGCGGTTATGTTGGGGGAAAAGTTGATGCCTATATGATGCGATTTGTGGATATTTTTATGTCCATTCCGAGTTTTCTGCTTATTGTTATTATTAATACCTTTTTTACTCCGAATATTTTTACCTTAATTATTGTGATTGGTTTGTTTACATGGCAGGGTGTTGCGAGAATTACGAGAGCAGAAACTCTTTCGCTGAAAAAAAGAGATTTTGTTCTGGCATCCCGTGCTTTGGGGGTAAGCCATTGGTGGATTATCGTACATCATATTATCCCAAACTTAATGAATCACGTAATTGTAGTTGCCAGTGTAAGCGTATCGAATTCCATTATGCTGGAATCTTCATTAAGCTTTTTGGGGTATGGCGTTTCTGTGCCGATTCCTTCATGGGGAGGTATGCTGCAAAATGCACAGAGTTTTATATTAGATAGACCTCTACTGGCATTTTTTCCAGGTCTTCTTATTTTACTTACAATTTTGTGTATTAGTGTGTTGTCGGATTTGTTAAGGGATTCTTTGAATCCGAAGCTGAATAAGTAAAGGGTGGTAAGATGGAAACGCTTTTGGATATAAAAAAACTGTCGGTTTCGTTTGATACATATGCAGGAACGGTAAAAGCTGTGCGGAACGTATCCTTTCAAGTTAAGGAAGGAGAAACCGTTGCTGTTGTGGGAGAATCTGGTTGTGGTAAAACTGTAACAGCAAAATCTATTATGGGTCTAGTAAAATCTCCTCCTGGAAGAGTGGAAGACGGGAGCCAAATCCTGTTTGAGGGAAAGAATATTTTTGACTTCACAAAGGAAGAATGGGAAAAATATCGTGGGGAAAAATGTGCGATCATTTTTCAGGATGCTTTGGCTGCACTCAATCCAACCATTCAGGTGGGTAAGCAGATTGGAGAAATGTTAAAACTACACACTAAAATGAATGCAGAACAAATCAAGCAGGAAGTCATTCGTTTAATGGAAAGTGTAGGTATTCCCGAAGCAGAGCAACGATGCAAGCAATACCCACATGAATTCTCTGGTGGACAAAGGCAGAGAATTATGATTGCTATGGCATTAGCTTGCACGCCAAAACTTTTGATTGCAGACGAGCCGACAACATCACTGGATGTTACTGTCCAAGCACAAATTTTAGAGCTACTTCAGCAGATGAAGTTAAAAAGTGGTGTAGCAGTTCTTTTGATTACGCATAATTTGGGAATTGTTGCAAAGGCAGCAGATCGTCTTGTTGTAATGTATGGCGGAGAAGTTGTAGAACAGGGATCTAGTATGGATATTTTCTACCGTGCTCGTCACCCATATACGTGGGCATTGATTAATGCAGTTCCAAGAATTGATGTCAAACTGGAAGAGGAATTGACAACAATCGAGGGAACACCTCCGGATTTGATCCAACCACCAACAGGCTGTGTCTTCCATCCAAGGTGTCCATATTGTATGGAAATTTGTAGAAAAAGGAAGCCTCAGGTTACAGCGGACGGAGAACATATTTCCTTCTGTTGGTTGAACCACTCTATGGCACCGAAGGTTGAGATTCCAATAAGGCAGGAAAGGGAATAGCGATGAACAATGAAAAAGAGGTCCTTTTAGAGGTTTCTGACTTAAAAAAGCATTTTACAATGAAGAACAAAAAGATCATAAAAGCTGTAGATGGCGTTAGCTTCTCTATTGCTAAAGGAGAGACATTGGGCCTAGTCGGTGAATCAGGGTGTGGTAAAACAATCTGTGGAAGAACTGCTATTGGCTTATATGCACCAACCAGTGGAAAAACGCTTTACAGAGGAAAAGAGATCCATTCATTGAAAGGTGCAGAGAGAAAAGCCTTCACAAAAGATGTACAGGTTGTTTTTCAGGATCCATATTCTTCATTAGATCCGAAGATGAGGGTTATTGATATTGTTTCAGAAGGATTGATCAGTCATAATCTAGTTAGCGGCAATGCTGAAAAGAAAGAAGCTGTACAGGAATTACTAAAATTGGTTGGATTAAGGAGTGAACATGCAACACGTTATGTGCATGAGTTTTCAGGAGGTCAAAGGCAACGAATTGGTATTGCTAGAGCATTAGCGGTTTCGCCAGAATTTATTCTTTGTGATGAACCAATTTCTGCGCTGGATGTCAGCATTCAGGCGCAAATTGTAAATCTTCTTATGCGATTGCAGAAAGATAGAGGATTTACTTACCTGTTTATTGCTCACGATCTTGCGATGGTTAGACATATCTCTGATAAAGTGGCTGTTATGTATCTGGGAAAAATTGTTGAAATGGGTAGAACTGAGCAGTTATTCAAAAGTCCGCAGCACCCATACACCAAAGCGTTGCTGGAATCCATTCCGGTTGCAGACCCAATCATAGAAAAACAGAGGATGTATCAACCATTAAAAGGAGAGGCAACCACTCAAAGAAGAGGGGCAGGTTGTGTGTTTGCCAGCAGATGTCCTTATGCAAGCGAACAATGTTTCCAAGAAGAACCGATGATACATGAAATAGAACCGGGCTATTCTGTTGCCTGTCATTTATTCAGAAACTAGGAAAGGGGAGGATAAAATGAATCAATTGTTATCTCCTATTCGTATTGGAACCATGGAATTGAAAAATAGGATTGTTATGGCACCTACATCGATGATTCTCTCATTGGAAGAAAAAATTGATTTTCTTGGTAGAGTAGCTGATGGTGGTGCGGCTCTCATTTATATTGGAGATATGGGAGTAGAATATATCCCAAATATGAAAAGTGACATTAACCTATTTACTCCAAACGGTTTGGAAGGATGCCGTAGGATAGTTGAGCGTTTGCATCAAGGTGGAGCAAAAGCAGGTGCTCAGCTGTATTTATGGGATTATGATATGGAGCAGTATTTTGCTTTGGCAAAATCTGGAGCAACAAGAGAAGAAATGAGCTCTTTTAAAAATGATCATATTGAGGAATATGTAACAGACATGTCGCTGGAAAGAGTGGAAGAAATTATTGATCATTTTGCACAGGCAGCGAAGGCAGCAAAAGATGTAGGTTTTGATATGGTTCAGGTGCTTGGAGGACATGTTATCAGCAGTTTTTCCTCTGGTTATATCAATCATAGAAAAGATGCCTTTGGTGGCTCTACAGAGAAAAGAGCGGCACTGGCCTGTGAGATTGTAAAAGCTATCCGAAAAGAGGTAGGAGAAGATTATCCTATAGAATATAAGATTCCCATTCACGATGACGCAGTTCCATGTGGTCAAGGGGGGCCAGAATTAAAAGAACTTTCTGTATTTGTTAAACAGTTAGAATTTGCAGGCGTTAATGCATTTCAGGCAGCTATGGGAAACAGGTTAAATATTAATGATACTGTTCCGCCAAAGAGTCATGCAGATTTTAAAGGAGAAGGTTGTTTCCTTTATATTTCTGATGTAATTAAGAAATATACCAATCTTCCGGTTTCCTGTGCTGGTAAGTTTTCAGATCTCAAAAAGAATCAGGAGTGTATAGAAAGCGGACGCCTGGATTATATTGGAATGTCGAGGCAGTTAGTAGCTGATCCAGAATGGGTCAATAAGGTAGCAGATGGAAAAGAAGATGATATAACACGGTGTATTTTCTGTAACCGTGGTTGTTTAGGTAGTTTGCTTTCACGGGAAAAGTTCCATTGTGTTCTTTGGAAATAAAGAGGCTTTATAGATGAGTTTTCATTTATGAAATATTGGGAATATATCTGTGAATGTAAGATGATTAGTTGTTATTTTTGATGTTTTGCATCGAAAGAAGAAAATATATTTGTCTAAGATTGATGCAAAAGGAAGATAATCGGACAGGGGTGTTTTTCTATGCCAAAAGGAGTACCAAACAAACGATATACGCCGGAGTTCAAGAGAATGGTTGTAGAAACCATGAAAAAAGAACATCTGAGTATCCATGCAACGATGCAGGAATTTGGAATTAACGACCATAAAATTATAGAGCGTTGGGAACGCATTTATTTGGAAGAAGGGCCGGAAGGGTTAGCCATCGAACGGCGTGGCCGCAGCAGTAAGGGCCGTCCGCCAAAGCAGTTGCCGAAGCAGGTGGAAGAAGATCTGCTGGCCGAAGTGCAGCGGTTGCGTGCGGAGAACGATTACCTAAAAAACTTGCAAACATCGGTGTACAAGGGGTACAAACAAGATAAAATAGAAATGAGGGGCGATAGAGCGGAAATGTCAGATTTTCCACTCTATCTGAACACGGTCGCTGGTGGCCTTGATCGTAGAGATCAAACCATCGGCGGCTTTTCTTTTGTCGTCAAAATCTATGCTGTCCCAGTTGTCGAGATAATAGGATAACTTCTTCATCTGCTGGGGAGATATGGTTTCAACGCTCAATTCAGCGATTGCCTTTGAAATGGTCTGGCGTCGGGTGTCCAGTTCTTCAATTTTTTTGTTGGCGTAGGCAAGCAAGGTCGCATTGGCTCCGGTCAGCGTATCCAGCAGCTTTTCAATTTCTGCCTCCACCTGTGCCAGCTCCACTTGATAGGCGGTCAGCTTCGGATTGACTTTTTCCTCCCTGCCGTGGAGTATCTGAAAGTCTTTGAACTTCTCCTGCATGGCCGAGAAAATGAATTGCTCAAATTCTTCTTTGCGGATTTTCCCGCAGCCCGGACAGCCTTTGTTTTCCGTCCGTTTGGTACAGCGGAAATATCCGGTGCTGTTTGGTACATGGGTGGCTTTCAGCGCATACCCACAATGCCCGCATTTGATTTTTCCGGCCAGCCAAGTATTTTTCGGTTTCCGTCCCTGCTGGAAGGTGGTATTTGCCATAAGTTTTTTCCGGCATTTCAGCCATGTGTCAGAGGAAATGAGTGCTTCGTGGGGAGCGATAACAAGTATCTGGTCTTTTAAGCACCTGTCCTTGTCCTCCTTCACATCCCGCCCCTGATAGAGATAGCAGCCGTTTGTTCCGGCAAAGTCGGAAGCGTCATTGACAATCGCTGCGCCCTGGCTCTTGAAAAATTCGTACAGCTCCAAATCGGCCTGTGCGTAAACCGGGTTTCTTAAAAGCTGGGAAAGAAATGTACGGAACATGGATTTGCCATAAATTTTTATATCATGTTCCTCGAAGTATCGGGTAATATCTCCGAAGGAGGTTTCCGGTTCAGCGTACATTTCAAACATCAGCCGAACATGGTCGGCGGCTACGGGGTCGGCAACCATTTTCTTTGTGCGGATACCCTCTACCACAGTAGGCTCTAACTGATAACCGTATGGTGCCTGTCCGCTCATGTGAAAGCCTTTCAGGCACCGTGAATAGTAGGCGTCTGTGACACGCTTCTGAATTGTCTCACGTTCAAGCTGGGCGAATACAATGCAGATATTCAGCATGGCCCGGCCCATCGGGGTCGAAGTATCAAACTTTTCCGTGGAGGATACAAACTCCACATCGTACTCTTGAAACAGCTCCATCATCGTTGCAAAGTCCAGAATAGAGCGGCTTATACGGTCCAGCTTGTACACGATGACCCGCCGAACCTTTCCCTTGCGAATCTCGCCCAGCAGCTTTTGAAACTCCGGCCTGTCCGTATTCTTACCGGAATAGCCTTTGTCCTTGAATACCCGGCAGCTCCCACCTTTCAATTCATACTTGCAAAAGTCGATCTGACTTTCAATGCTGATACTGTCCTTGCGGTCTACTGACTGTCTTGCGTAAATACAATCTTCTCTGATAAATTCCATATTGGGCTCCTTTCCTTGTTGGAATGGAGCTACCAACCTTACAACTATATTATACCATCAGCAGCCCCGGACAACAATGTTGCGAATGATTAGGGAAATCTGTCCCCATATTTGCTGAACACCTCGTAAAGACAACGCTCAATTTCTTTTTTGCGCTGTGCTTTCTCCTTCGGGGGAAGTACCGGCGTGAGGCTTTCCAGCACAATGATCTTCCCTTGAAATGCGACAGACTTTGTTTCTCGTTCATAAGTGACAGCTTGCGTCATTGAAAACCTCCTTTGCGAAAGTGCGTGTATATGCCTGCCTTTCCCGCTTGTCCTGTGGGGAAATGTCAAAAGACGGCACCCAGCAGGTGCCGCCCTTTGAGCTTTCTCCACTTCGGGGCGATATGGCCCGAGGTCAGTAAGGACTGGAATGGTACTTTTCTTTGGCGTCCTCCACGCTGTTGAGGTCAAATACTTCATAAAGCTGCCCCACAACACGCCGTATATCCTTCTTTGAAAATCCGCAGTCCTCCATTGCCATAATGACATAACCACGGCAGGCGTCATTGCTCCATTCGTCCGGTTCCAAGCCGGGGATCATTCCAAACGCATTTCCCATAAAGTGCTCCTTTTTTGAAAAGATGGGGAGCCACGCCGGATCGGTTGGCCTATCATCAGACAGCATTGCCGGGGGCTCCCCATAGGTTTTCACTTCATTTCAGACACACCGGACGGGCATAGGCTTCATGCCCCATAGTATTTCAACTCTCCCCATTCTGATGGCAAGGCGTTCTCATTGCCTGCGACGGCTCACGGCTTGCAAGGCCGCTTCAACGCTCGGACTGTGACTAAACGCAAGTATCCGGGTTCTGCGCCTGTTCCGGTGGAGCCAGCCTTGCCCCACCTATGGCATGGACCTGTTCGCTCGCTCAGTTTTACAAAGACTGTATTCTCTGAAATCCGAGGTCATGGCGGGTCTGTCACACAGCGCGTTCCCCTTCGTATCCGGGTGTCTTTTTATTCAATTTTCAATCTGCATGAGGCTTGTCTGAACCTCGGGCCATTATGGTGCTGTTGACAAAGTGACATTTATCCTCGTTTTGACAAATAAAAAAGACGCCCACCGGCGTCATCCGGCGTGTTTTATCATCCGTTTCAGGTTCAATGCGGTCGCCGACAAGAGGCAGTGGTCCTCCGCTGCCTCTAAGCCTCGTCGCAAAACGCGCGCTAAGTTGTGCTCGCGCTTCTGCGCGGAAAACGAGCCCTCGCACCAGACCTGCCGCAGCTTCAGCGCCTCCCGGTATTCCGGGCTGGAACGGCGTTCCAGGTTGCGCTGCCGGTCTGCCGCGAAGTAGCTGACGGACACCTTTCTTGCGCCGCGTTTGTCGCTCTCGCGCAGGCATTTTTCCCGCAGCGGACAGAGCGCACAGTCCCGCTTATCCGCCTGATACTCCCAAAACAGGCCGCTGGCGCTGCGGGCCAGCCGCCTTAAACACAGCTCTTTTCCAATGGGGCAGAGGTACACATCACGGTTCTCGTCGCGGCAAAAATCGTCCCGCGTAAACTGGACAGACACCCGCGCGGCGGTCTTTTGCGGCCGCACGAAAAAGCCGATCCCCAGTTCACCCAGCGCCCGATGGGCCAGCGGGAAATCGTAGGCGGCGTCCGCCGCGGCAGCCTGAATTGGTACAACATTTTCGTGAATATGCTCGATCAGGCCCAAAAACGGCACGGAATCATTCACATCTCCGGCGGTCACGGTCTGGCCCACGATGATGCCGTAGTCGCTGTCCACCGCCTGATGGGCGAGGTAATGAGGCCCCTCCGGTTTCCCCGGGCGCTTCAGATGACCCGACTCCGGGTCTGTGCGGCTGACGCGCTTGTGGGTGCGGCGGTTGTCCCGTTTGATCTGCTTTGTCCGCTTTTTGCGGCGCTTTCCGGTTCGCCGCTCAAGTTCCTCCAACCCTTTCTCCTCATAATCGTCCAGCCGTTCCCAGTAAACGCCGGCCTCCTCCGCGACTTCCACCAGTTCTTCCGACGCACGGGAGGCGTTGGCCCTCACATGGGTCGAGTCCGCCCCCACCACGCGCCCGCTGACCAGACCTTTTTCGATGCACTGCCCCACGACTTCTTCAAATAACCGCCGAAACACCTTGCGGAAGGACGGTTTCCGGCGGCGCAGCTGCGAGACGGTGCTGTGATCCGGCACCCGGTCAAAGAGGTCGAGGCCCAGGTACCAGCGCAGGGCGATGTCGGTCTGGACGCGTCGCTCGATCTGCCGCTCTGACGGAATGCCGTACAGAAAACCGACCAGCAGATACTTCACGATGACCACCGGGTCGATGGGCGGACGGCCGAGTTTACGGCTGTAAAGCCGCGCCGTTTCCTCGTATACGAAAGACAGGTCCAACGCTGCCTCCAGCTTCCGCAGGAAGTGTCCCTGTGGCATCAGATCTTCAATCGTTACCATGTGCATCGCTAACTGCATCTGCATGTTCCTCCGTTTTACTCCGCCTTGACTGCGATCCGAATCTTGCTGTAGTCGTAGCCAACCATGTCCAGAATTCTTGTCGTCAGAATCCGCATGAGTGTTTCGGCATCATAGTGTGTCTCTATGTATAGAGCTTCATCGATCTTTACCGGGCTGCGCATTTTTCCGGTCTCACTCCCTAGCAGAACCCGATTCCGTCCCAACACTTTCCCCCGCAGATCCATGAGTGCCTGCCGCTGATCCGAATCTTTGCAACAATCTTTCAGCAATTCCTCCGCAACGCTTTTCCATGTGGGGTTCTCTGTCCTACGTCCATCTGCAAAAATAACTCCGGTCGGTCGTTTTCCCTTGAATATCCCTGCACCTACATTCAACGGATATATGATCTCGTAATTTCTCGGTTTACGGCTCTCTTTTTGCCGAGACGGTACACTTTCTTTTTTTACCTCGTCGATGATCCAATCGAATTTTTCATCGATCTCGCGGATCAATTCTTCCCTAAGCTTTTGCAGTTCCTGTATGGTATTCATCCGTTTGCTCCTTTCATTATATGGCGCACGTGCTAAATATACTATACCGGAACACTTCACTTTTGTCAACCACTTTGTCAACACGCCCAAAATGTCCCGAACTCGTGGACACACTCTCGAAAAA
>OFSC01002326.1_pt1 | contig 9804 bp, 9 predicted proteins | sample 1543201 | NCBI WGS metagenome assembly OFSC01 (sample SAMN04209228, study PRJEB22552) | human gut metagenome | biome: gut; material: feces | host: Homo sapiens | place: USA: Oklahoma
AGCCAGGTAGTTCAGCAGGCCACGACGTTTACCTACCAGTTTCAGCAGGCCACGACGGGAATGATGATCTTTTTTGTGCTCTTTCAGATGCTCGGTCAAATATTTGATGCGTTCAGTCAGAACTGCGATTTGTACCTCAGAAGAACCGGTGTCACCTTCATGACGTGCGTTTGCCAGAATTACTGCTTGTTTAGCTTCGCTAGTTAACATTGTTTGTTTCCTCCTAAAATTTCAAATTGCCATAAGCGTAGCAGCCGTTGGAGAATCGAACTGCCAGGCCTTGGTTCAAATACTATGATAGTATACCATATCTTGCCACTGTATAGCAAGTATTTTGTAAAGATTTTTATAAAAACAGCTTTAATTTACCGCAAAGCCGCTTCACAGTCGTTTTTATCCTGCGCCAGCTGCTGCTTTAGCTGCTCAATGCCGGCAAATTTTACTTCGCCGCGAATGCGCTGCACAAACTGCACCGTGAGCTGCTGACCGTAAAGGTCACCGGTAAAATCAAAGATGTTCGTTTCCAGACGCGGTTTGGCAACATCGCCAAAGGTAGGATTATAGCCTATATTCGCCATACCATGATAGCTTGCGCCATTCACCAGTACCCGCACAGCATACACTCCACCCAGAGGAACCGCAACATGAGCGTCCTCCAACTCAATATTGGCCGTAGGATATCCCAGTAAGCGACCGCGCTCGTTGCCGTGCGCCACCGTGCCGCTGATGCTGTAGCTGCGCCCCAGCATGTCGGCAGCCTTTGCTACCTCGCCTGCGGCAATCAGCTGACGGATAGCGGTGCTGCTGATCACAGTTGCACCCTCGCTTACCAGTTCACGCACAATCAGCTCAAAGCCCATGGCCTTGGCAGAAGCAGCCAGCGTATAGACAGTTCCCTGTCCGCGGCAGCCGTAGGTGAAGTTGGAACCGACTACCAGACAGCTGTAATCAAGCTGCTGCAGTCGCTGCAAAAACTCCTGCGGCGAAAGATCTGCTACCTGCTGATTAAAGGGAATGTCCACCAGCACATCCACACCAAGCTGCTGCAAAAGCTCCTGCTTTTGCGCGCCGGTTATCAGCGCCGGCGGCACCATGCCCGGACGAATCCATTCAAAGGGATGGTTGCTGAAGGTAAATACCGCCAGCTGCGAATTACATTCATGCGCCTTTGCCTTAGCAGTTTCTATCACATCAAGATGACCGCGGTGCAAACCGTCAAAGGTACCCAATGCTACCACACAGGGAACGGAAAATTTATGCAGTTGTTCTAAAGAAGTAATAATCTCCATGCTTATTCCTCTGGCATCGGGTAATGCTCTAAGATTTTTTCTGCCTGCAGGCGCTCCTGCTCACAGCGGACGATGCCTAAGAATTCATCCCCCGGCCCCAGCAGTACGTATCTGCCGTCGGCAGTCTGCGCCACCGTGGTGCGCACACCGTTGGTGATGCGTGCCGCCTGACGCGCGTTTACCTTGAGCTTGGGCAGCTCGGCAACGGCAGTCAGCGGCTCTGCGGCACAAGCTTCGGGATTCTCCGCGATTTCCTGCAGCGTGCAGGCCTTGTCAATCGTGTAGGCTCCCACCTGCGTGCGTAGCAAAAAGCTCATCGTACCGCAGGTTCCCAGCGCCGTTGCCAAATCTTCGCCAAGAACGCGGATATAGGTACCCTTGGAGCAGGCCACGCGCACGGTAAAGCTGTTTGCCGTATAATGCAGAAGCTCCAGCTTATAGACCTCAATCGGACGTGCGGTGCGTTCCACCTCTACGCCCTGACGTGCCAGCTGATACAGCTTTTTGCCGTTGATTTTGATTGCCGAATACATCGGCGGCAGCTGCAGATGCTTGCCGGTAAATTGCGCCAGCACCGCTTCCAGCTCCTGTTTGCCGAATGCAGGCACGGGCATCGTTTTGACAACCTCGCCGCTGTCATCGCCGGTAACTGTCTGCGCACCCAGCGTAAATTCAGCAATATATTCCTTGCGGCCTTCTACAGCAAATTCCAGCAGACGGGTTGCACTGCCCGCAAAAACAGGAAGAACTCCTGCCGCGTCAGGGTCAAGAGTTCCCCCATGTCCGATTTTCTTTGTGTTAAGCACGCGCCGCAAAAAGCCGATAACATCGTGCGATGTCATCTGTGGTGGTTTTAATACATTAAAAATTGCGTCCATATTAAACCAATTTGCCCAATGCCTCCAGCAGCTGAGTACGAGCCTCCTCTACCGGTGCATAAATCGTACAGCCTGCTGCCCGCAGATGACCGCCGCCGCCGAAGGCTACAGCCACAGCGGATACGTCAACGCTCTTGGAGCGCATGCTCACGCGCGTTACCTCCGGCTCTACAGCCTTGAACATAATAGCTACGTCAACGCCCTCAATATAGCGCGGGTAGGACACAAAGCTGTCGGTCTGGACATCCTTGTCATATAAATCGTTGGTAATTGTGAGATAAGCAATTTTGCCTTCATAAGCGAAGGTCAGCGAAGGCAGTACCTTGGCCAGCATCTCTACCGTATCACGGGAGCGCACGTCCAGTGCATCGCTGATTTCGTTAGGCTGCACGCCGTATTCCAGCAGCTTGGCAGCATTACGCATAGTTTTCGGCGTAGTGTTGGCATAGCGGAACGAGCCGCAGTCTGTGCTGATTGCTGTGTAAAAGCAGGTAGCAATTTCCTTATCAAATGACCATTGCATAGCCATGAACAGATCACACATTACCTCGCCCACGGCTGCTGCCTTGGCATCCAAGTAGAGATATTCGGCAAAGCGTTCGTTGGAAATATGGTGGTCGATGTTCAGCAGCGTTTTTGCTTCCACAACCTCGGACACCAGACCAATACGGTCAAAGGAGCTGGCATCAATAACTACCAGCAAATCCGTCTGCAGCTTGCTGCCCTCTACCGGGCGTTCACACAATTCAATACCGGGAAAAAAGCTAAAGCTTTTGTTGATAACGTCATCACAGAAAACAGTAACCTGCTTGCCCTGTGCCAACAAAAAGCGCGCCAGTCCCAAAGTAGAGCCCAGGGTGTCACCATCCGGACTTACATGGGTGCACAGCACAATTTTTTCTGCCGCCAGCAGCATAGCGCCTGTTTCCTGCAGGCTAAGCTCCTTACTCATGCTCTGCTTCCTCGGCTGCAGGCTTTTCTTCCTGCTTAATCTTATCTAAGATGCTCTGAATATGCGCACTGTATTCTGCGGAGGTATCCTTCTGCAGAATCAGAGTCGGTGCAAAGCGCAGGCGGATGCGTTTGGCGATTTCCGTACGCATAAAGCCTAATGCCTTGTTCAGAGCCTTCCAGGTTTCATCCTGTTTATCCTTGGGACCATACATGCTGATGAAAATCTTTGCATAGCTCATATCATCTGTCAGCTCCACGCCGGTTACAGTAACAAACTGAATGCGCGGATCCTTGACATCATGCAGCAGCATTTTGCTGATTTCGTGCTTGATGGCCTCCTGTACTTTTTCTACTCTAAGTCTTGCCATTTTCTTTTCCTCTATATATAGATACAGACTGACGTACAGGCAGCAGCTGCGGGGAATGCGGCGTATACGGCCGGCATTCCTGCGCAATGTGCCTTATGCGGCAGACTATTCTACTGCGATTTCTTCCATGTCGTATACTTCAAAGATATCGCCCTCTTTAAGATCGCTGAATTTCTCTAAAGTAATACCACATTCAAAGCCTTGGGCAACTTCCTTCACATCGTCCTTGAAGCGGCGCAGAGATTCGATAACGCCCTCGTGAACTACGATGCCGTCACGTACAACACGAACCTTGGAGCTGTTGGTAACCTTGCCTTCAACTACATAGCAGCCGGCAATCTTCAGCTTGGAAATAGTAATCAGCTGACGGATTTCTACGCGGCCTTGGATAACCTCTTTGAATTTAGGAGCAAGCATACCCTTGATAGCAGCCTCAACGTCGTTGATTGCGTCGTAAATAACACGGTAGGTGCGTACGTCAACCTTCTCGGTTTCGGCAGCCTTACGCGCGTTAGCGTCAGGACGAACGTTAAAGCCGATAATCAGCGCGTTGGCAGCGGATGCCAGCATTACGTCGGACTCTGTGATAGCACCTACGCCTGCATGGACAACGGCAACCTTAACCTCATCGTTTTTGATTTTTTCCAGGGATGCCTTCAATGCTTCGATGGTACCCTGAACGTCAGCCTTAACAACGATGTTCAGCTCTTTGATTTCGCCTTCTTTAATGCGTTGGAACAGGTCATCCAGAGAAACCTTGGAGTTCAGCTTGATTTCCTCTTCCTTCTTCTTGGCGATACGTTTTTCAGCAACGCCGCGGGCAGTCTTTTCATCGGTGCTGTCCAGAATATCGCCGGCAGCCGGTACATCATTCAGGCCCAGTACCTCTACAGGGGTAGAAGGCAGAGCCTTCTTAACTTTTTCGCCACGGTCATTGATCATTGCACGAACCTTACCATAGGAGGTGCCGGCAATAATGGTATCACCGATATGCAGAGTACCGCGTTGTACCAGTACGGTAGCAACCGGGCCGCGGCCCTTATCCAGCTGTGCCTCGATGATGGTGCCGTGAGCAGGCAGATTCGGGTTAGCCTTCAGCTCCTGCATTTCAGCAACCAGCAGAATCATTTCCAGCAGGTCGCTGATACCGGTTTTCTGATGTGCAGAAACAGGAACCATAATGGTGTCGCCGCCCCAATCCTCAGGAATGAGCTCATGCTCTGCCAGCTGTTGTTTAACGTGATCCGGATTTGCGCCCGGACGGTCGATTTTGTTGATAGCTACAATGATAGGTACCTTTGCAGCCTTAGCATGGTTGATAGCCTCGATGGTCTGCGGCATTACACCGTCATCTGCTGCTACAACCAGAATTGCAACGTCGGTTACCTGTGCGCCGCGGGCACGCATAGCTGTGAAAGCCTCATGGCCCGGGGTATCCAGGAATACAATCTGCTTGCCCTGGTAGTTTACCTTATAAGCACCGATGTGCTGGGTAATACCGCCGGCCTCGCGGGAAGTAACGTTGGTTTTGCGTATAGCGTCCAGCAGGGAGGTTTTACCATGGTCAACGTGGCCCATAACGGTAATAACCGGCGGACGCGGAACGCGTTTTTCAGGCGGATCGTCAACCTCGGGAATCTCGGTCGGATCCTCTTCCGGAGCCTTCTGGCCAACCTCTACGCCGAAGTTGTCGCCGATAAGCTGTGCTGTATCGAAATCGATATCCTGGTTGATGGTAACCATTACGCCCAGCATGAACAGAGCCTTGATTACTTCATTAACCTCACGCTTAATGAGCTTGGAAAATTCCTGTACATTAATGGATTCGCCGATTTCAACGTAGGTCGGACGAACGATTTCTACCGGAGCCTGTTGTTGCTTCGGTGCGGGCTTCTTGCCGCCGCGGTTTACCGGCATCTGATGACCGGCACTGCGGTTTGGACGGCTTTCGCGGGTAGCGTAGCTGCCCTTAATCTGCGGCTTGTTGTCCTTACGGCTCTTGCCTGCGTTGCGACCGCCCTGACGGTTATCGCGAGTGCCTTCGCTGCGACCGCCGCTGCGGCTACCGCTAACCTGTGCACGGCTTTCACCGTGTACGCTCGGGCCCTGCTGGCTCTTAGGACCTACAAAGATACCGCCCTGGCGTTGTTGGCCGTTGCGGTTACCCTGACGGTTGCCCTGAGCACCCTGCTGGCCATTGCGATTTTGCGGACGACCTTCGTTACGGCCACCTTGGCGGTTGCCCTGCTGACCACCGCGGTTTTGCTGCGGACGGCCTTCGTTGCGGCCACCCTGACGATTTTCATTACGCCCTTGTTGAGCGTTGTTGTTATTGCGTTGATTATGTTGCTGATTTTGTTGCATATTCCTCTGTCCGTTATTCCTATTCATATTGTTATCGTTTCTTTTAGCTGTATCCTGCGGACGCGCAGGAGCAGCCGGTTTGCTGACATCACGTTTTTCCGTCTTCGCCGGTTTGGGCGGTTCTGGTTTTTTATCGTATGCTTTACGGATAACAGACATAGCCTTGTCATCAGCTGCACTAAAATTAGTTTTTTCGATATTATTTTTCTTCAACAGGTCAATGACCTCATTTACCGGTTTGCCATAATCCTTGGCAACCTCATATATTCTTTTATTACCCATTCATCCACCTCCAGACCAGATAATAAGAAGCAGACTCATCTGCGGAGCTTGCACAAGCTGCGCAGACAACTGTGATTTAAATCATTATTTTTTCAACAGCATGTTGGCAAAATTCGCATCGGTAATAGCCACAGCTATTCTCGGTCCTTTGCCGATTGCATAGCCCAGCTCATTGCGCGTCAACAGCTCAATGACCTGCACGCCTCCCATCTCTGCCAGGAAATAAATTTCCTTTTTTGAATTAGGGGCAGCATCTTGTGCCAAAACAAGTACCTTGACCTTGCCGCTTTTTAAGGCAGCACGCACAGCTACATCGCCGGAAGCGGTTTTGCCTGCCTTTTGCGCCAACCCTAAAGCAAATGCGACATTATTGCCTGCCATGTTCGAAATCCTCCAGCAGCTGCTTGAGCACATCCTCACCGATAGGCTTCTCCAAAGCGCGCTCCAGACGTTTCTCCTTTACGGCCTTGGTAATGCATTCCTTATCGGGGCAGACATATGCGCCGCGTCCGTTCTTCTTGCCGGTGAGGTCAAGGCTGACCTCGCCCTCAGGTGAACGTACAACGCGCAGCAGAGCCTTTTTATCCTTCATTTCATTGCAGCCTAAGCATTTACGCTGCGGAATTTTTTTTACCTTCATCATGCTTCTTCCACGGGAGCAGGCTCAGCAGCAGCCTCTTCGGCAGCCTGAGTTTCGCTCTTAATATCAATTTTCCAGCCGGTCAGCTTAGCAGCCAGGCGGGCATTTTGGCCTTCCTTGCCGATAGCCAGGGACAGCTGGTAATCCGGTACGACAACGCGGCAGATTTTTTCTGCTTCGTTAACGGTTGTCTTAACAACCTTTGCCGGGCTCAAAGCATTGGCAACATATTGTGCCGGATCTTCACTGTATTTTACAATATCAATCTTTTCACCGCGCAGCTCGTTAACGATGGTCTGCACACGCATGCCCTTATGGCCTACGCAGGCACCTACCGGATCAACATTGCTGTCAGCGGTATATACGGAAATCTTGGAGCGCATACCGGGCTCGCGGGCAACGGATTTGATTTCAACAACGCCGTCATGGATTTCCGGAACCTCCAGCTCAAACAGGCGCTTCAGCAGGCCGGGATGAGTGCGGGAAACCATAATCTGCGGTCCCTTGTTGGTGCGCTTAACCTCAACAATATAGGTTTTCATACGCTCATGGTATTGGTAAATTTCACCGGGAATCTGCTCGTTCGGAGTCAGCACGGCTTCAACCTTGCCCAAATCGATATAAACGTTTTGGTTTTCCATGCGCTCGATAATACCGGTAACGATATCATTGGCACGGCTTTGGAAGCGTTCATATACCTGTCCGCGCTCTGCCTCACGGATACGCTGTACAACAAACTGCTTAGCGTTTTGGGCAGCAATACGGCCGAAGTTTTTCGGAGTAACCTCAACCTCTACGATATCGCCTGCAAGATACTGCGGGTTGATTGCCTGAGCATCCTCCAGAGTCATTTCGTTAATGCCGTCAGCCTCACCATCAACTACAGTGCGCTGAGCATATACATGGATTTCACCGGTTTCTTTATTCATTTCAACACGGACATTCTGGTTTGTGCCGGTGTTCTTCTTGTAAGCAGCAACCAAAGCGTCATCAACAGCCTGGAACAAAAGCTCGGGGTCAATACCCTTTTCCTTTCCTAATTCCTGGATTGCTGAGATAAAATCTGCGTTCACTTAATAAGCCTCCTATTTCTTAAATTAAAAGTCTATATGCGGTCTGATATTCGCAATCAGCCTACGTTCAATGCGGTCAGGATTTTTGAATTCCTTACCTTTAATAATCTTTTTAACCTGTACAGCTTCGTCATCATGTGCTACCAGAATGCCGGTCAGATTTTTCATTCCCTCCCACGGAGTATAGAACATAATGTCAACCTTGGTGCCGTAGGCAGCTTCAAAGTCCTTGTCCTTCTTCAGCGGACGGTCAATGCCCGGAGAAGAAACCTCCAAAAAGTATTTGTCGGGAATAGGATCCTCTGCATCAAGAATCTCCGTCAGCTTTTCGCTCACCATCTGGCAGTCATCAATTTCAACTCCACCAGGCTTATCGAGAAAAATCCGTAGGTACCAGTCCTTTTCACGCACATATTCTACATCAACCAGAGTAAGCCCGGTATCCTGCAGAAGGGGTTCTACCATTGCGGTAATCAGTGCTTCAACTTCTTTTGCCTGCATCATTTTCACCTCCATATTAAGTTTTTCTTTCTGTATTAACCTTGCGGCCAACACCTGCCCCTGCCGCAAATGCGTCAGAAACATCGTAATAAGCGGAAAGAGCGGGCTTTAAACCCACTCTTTCACAAGTCATACTTATTTTGGCTATCCTTATTATAGCATCTGTTGACAAGTCTTGCAAGTAGCTTACGCTATATCTAGTTATTATATGTTAAATTTTATACAGAAAAATGCTAAATCTGCCACGTAAAATGTATACACTGCGCTTTCCCTTGTCAGTCGTAAAAATATCTGCTACAGTAATACAGTAAACAGATAGAGATTGTGGAAAAAGTGTCAGTTTGGACAAGGGCGCTTTATCGACAAGCTTTTTATGAAAGGTGGTATTTTTATGTCCTATAATTTTGATGCTGCTGTTTCTCCCTTTATTAAAGCACTGCCTCCCTCCGGTCTGGCAAAGTTTCTTGATATTATGGCCGCTAACCCCAACATCGTGCCTCTCAGCGTAGGCGAACCCGATTTTGATATTCCGCAGGCTGTCAAGGATGCCGAAATCAACAGCATCTGCGAAGGCAAAAGCTGCTACACTCCTACCCTCGGCCTTTTGGAGCTGCGCGAAGCAATTGCGGATGATATCCATAAAAACTACGGCGTTAAATACGACCCGAAAACTGAAATCATGGTAACCGTCGGCGTCAGCGAAGCACTGTACACCACTATTACTACCATTATGCATCCCGGTGACGAAATTATTCTGCCCGAGCCCTGCTACGTTGCCAACAAAGCCTGCGTTATTCTGGCAGGTGGCAAGCCTGTTTCTGTAGAAACATATCAGGAAAACGGCTTTGTGCCTACCATCGAAGATTTAGAAAAGGCTGTTACGCCCAAGACTAAGGCTATTATGCTTGGCTATCCCAATAACCCGACCGGCGCTATTATGAGCAAGGAGCAGATTAAGGCTATCGGCGACTGGGCTGTGAAGCATGACCTGATTGTCATCAGCGACGAGCTTTATGCTCATCTTACCTACGGTGGCAAAACACACACCATGTTCACCTACTTCCCGGAATTCCGCGACCGCACCATTATTTTCAACGGCTTCTCCAAGGCCTACGCTATGACCGGCCTGCGTCTTGGCTATATCATGGCACCGGCGTCAATCATCAACGCTATGAACATCCTGCATCAGTATGTTGTACTCTGCCCCAACGTTACAGCACAGTACGGCGCTATTGCGGCACTGAAATACTGCCGTCAGGACGTTGACAACATGGTTGCCGAATACAGCCGCCGCCGTCAGATTATGATTGACGGCTTCCACAAGATGGGACTGCCGCTGTATGAGCCCGAAGGCGCCTTCTATGTTTTCCCCTGCATCAAGGAAACCGGCCTTTCCAGCATGGAATTTGTTGAAAAGCTGCTTGAGGAGCAGGAGGTTCTCGTAATCCCCGGCAA
>OFSC01002327.1_pt1 | contig 9801 bp, 8 predicted proteins | sample 1543201 | NCBI WGS metagenome assembly OFSC01 (sample SAMN04209228, study PRJEB22552) | human gut metagenome | biome: gut; material: feces | host: Homo sapiens | place: USA: Oklahoma
TAAATAGTTTATCACTATCTACAATCCCTCGCAAACATCCATTGATCAGAATCCCAGTGCGGTCTGCAAGATTCTGTGCTTCATAAAAATCATGGGTTACGAATACAATCGTACAGGCATGCTGGGTATTGATTTTCTTAATTAACCCATACAGTTTTTGTTTTGTGACCGGATCCAGAGAAGAAAACGGTTCGTCCAGTAACAAAAGTTCTGGTTCAATGCTCAGAGCTCTTGCTAATGCGACTCTCTGTTGTTCGCCGCCGCTTAATGTGTCAGGGTATTGGTTTAGAATAGAAGTGATCTCCAATTCTTCAGCGAGTGTTTCTACACGTTTGGCACTTTCTTTTTTTGGACGCTTTTGCATTTTTAATCCATAAGCAATGTTTTCCCTTGCGGTCATATGTGGAAAAAGACAGTACTCCTGATATAAATATCCAAGTTTGCGTTCTTGTGGGGCATAGTCCTCTAAAGAATGTTCCTGCAATAGGATATTTCCGGAATCTAATTTCTGAAATCCTGCAATGCTCTCCAGTAAAAGTGTTTTTCCGGAGCCGGTTTTTCCGATGATCGCCAGGATTTCATTTGAATAAACGGAAAAGGAAATATCTTTCAGTTGAAAGGTTCCTCGCGTCAGATTCAGATTCTGAACTGTCAGTAGTTGTTTTTTCGGATGCTCATCAATGGTTTTATTCATAACGCTGCTTCCTCCGATCCGTTCTTGTTACCAGATGGGAAATAAATAAGGAGAATGCGGCAAGTATCAAGAGCAAGAATGCACTTGCCAATGCTCCGTCAATCTGATTTGTACTTACATTCAGATAAATGTTTCCCGGCAGGGTTTCTGTCTTCATTCGTGTTACGCCTACCAGCATCAGAGTTGCTCCGAATTCTCCCAGTGCACGTGACCAGATCAAAATAAAGGAACTGATCAGTGTATTCTTACATAACGGCAATATGATCGTACGAAATTGCTGAAATCTGGAAGCACCTAGCAAACCTGCGACAGCCTCCAGTTTACGGTTTACACCTTGAAAAGCCATTACGGTCAGTTTGATCGCAAAAGGCAGGTTTACAGCCAGCTGTGCCATTACAATACCATTTTGATGGAAAACGAATGGAAGACCGGCGGTCTTCAGTGCTTTCCCGGCAGGTGTTGAGAACAGAATCAGCAGGCTTAGTCCGATTACGATATATGGAAGAGTCATTGTCAGTTCCAGTACAGCTTCCACGCCACCGCGAAATGGAATCGTCATATGAGTCAATACATATCCGGTAGGGATTGCTACAAAAAAGCACAGGATGGAAGAAATCAGTGCCGTTTTTACACTCATCCAGGTGGCAAAGAGTGTTTCACGATCTTTTATATGTTCAGCAAACACAAAGCCACCACGGAAGATAATAATGCATATAATTCCACCTATAAAGCATAGGACAAAAAGTGTGATAATATAGCAAAAGAATATAAATAAATCTATTTTATGTTTTTTCATTTTACCAGTTCATAACCGTAGGATTTCCAGATCTTATGAGCTGCTTCTGTTCCTAAGAATTCTGTAAATGCATCTGCCGCATCTGCATTTTCATTGAAAGATAAGCGGGCAGCAGGTGTAGTAAGTTTGAAGAGACTTCTTAATCAATCAAATTTAAAGAGTTGGAGCTCCAAAATGATTAAAAAGTCTCTTGAGGCTTATTTTTTTACCTTAAAGAACAAAATTGTATTTTGTAAAAAACAATTTCAAAACATGTCCGTATTTTGTTTCGTCAGTACAGAGATTGTGTAAGGAACTTTAAAAAGATGACACGAAATCAAAAAAGATGCAGTAAGGGGGCTGTAAAAAGACCTCTGAGCATTTCGTTTAGTGTAAGAATCTTTTTTACTTCTTACACGAACCTTGAAAACGAAACAGCCTGCCCGTAGTGATACCAGAACTGAATAGGCATTCAGCGTGTTATACAGTGCTATACTTTTGAACAGGAAATTAGAGACACTTATTACTTATCTGTTTTACAGGGAGTTGAAAAGTATTTGAAAAAGAAAAAAAATATTTCTACAAAGGTTAGATATGATGATCTGGGTATAAAAGAATCATTAGAAAATGTTGATGGTATTATCTGTATAGGTAAATTTGAAAGAGAGCATCTAGATTACTTCAATGAAATATCTAACAATATTATTTTGCTGGATATGGATTTGTCACCAATAACGCAGACTTGTGTGTCGTTAGACTTTGATGATGCAATGTACAAGGTTGTTCAATATTTTCATTCAAAAGGTCATAATAAAATTGGCTTTATAGGAAGAAATGAATACAATGAAATATCTTTACAAGCTACAACCAGAAAAAAAGTTTTATTAAATATTGCGAATCTTTTGACATAGATTATGAAATTTTCCCAACTGAGCATGATATGACAGGAGATGCTGGATATTCTATTATCAACCATATTATTTCAGAGGGAAGAGTTCCATCTACAATCTTTTGTATTAATGATCCGATTGCAATGGGAGCAATGCAAGCACTTCTCGATGCAGAAATTAAAGTGCCGGAAGATGTATCAATTATTGGATTTAATGATGTTGAAGCATGTAATTTTACAAGACCTACATTATCAACCGTTTATGCACCGTCTTTTGAAATGGGAGAAATAGGTGCATCTGTTCTTCATCATATGATTACAGGAGATGATATACATTATCCTCGAAGAATTCAGTTACCATGTCAGTTGAAAATTAGAAACTCATGTAAGTAATAGGTACTAGAAAATTATTCTAGTATCTTTTTTTATTTCTAATTAGTAAATGTTTACTAAATTTAAGTAAAGCTATTTTAAATAATTTACTAAATTATATTGTAAAGTTTACTAAAAAGGTTTATTATATTCGTGAAAAGAGGAGAAGAAAATGAACCACGAAATCAACAGATTGTTAAACTATGGATTACAAAATGGAATGATTTATGAAGATGACATAGATTATTCAGCAAACTTATTAGTAGATTTACTTAAACTTGATACTTTTGAAAAAGAAGATATTGATGAAAAATTAGAAACAGCAAACGATATAATTGAAAATATTTTATCTTATGCTGTTAAAAAAGGACTTGTAGAAGATTCAGTAGTATTTAAAGATTTATTTGATACAAAATTAATGAACTGTATAATGCCACGTCCAAGTGAAGTTATTAATCAATTCAATAATCTAAAAGAAGTATCTAGCAAAGATGCTACAGATTACTTTTATGATTTATCGGTAGCTTCAAATTACATAAGAAAAAACAGAACCGATAAAAATATCAGATTTAAAAAATTCTATAAGTATGGCGATATAGAAATCACCATTAATCTATCGAAGCCAGAAAAAGACCCAAAAGCAATTGCTTTGGCAAAAAATCAAAAATCTAGCAATTATCCAAAATGTTTACTATGTAAAGAAAATGTAGGATTTGCTGGTAATGTAAATCATCCTGCTAGACAAAATCATAGAATTATTCCACTAAAATTAAATGGAGATAACTATTATTTTCAATATTCGCCATATGTTTATTACAATGAACATTGCATTATTTTTAATAAAGAACATAAACCAATGGTTGTAAATAAGGAAACTTTTGAACATCTGTTATCATTTGTTGAACAATTTCCACACTATTTATTAGGTTCAAATGCTGATTTACCAATTGTTGGTGGTTCGATTCTGTCACATGATCACTATCAAGGTGGAAATTATGAGTTTCCAATGGATGGTGCCAAAGTTTTTAAAACTATAACACATAGAGATATTCAAATCGATTTCTTACAATGGCCACTTTCAACTGTAAGACTAATCTCAAAGAACAAGGAACATATCATTCATTTATCTGAACATATTTTAAATAAATGGATTAATTACTCTAATGAAGATATTGATATTATTAGTCATACAGAAGGAACAAGACATAATACAATTACACCAATTGCCAGAAAAAAAGGTGATAATTATGAAATGAATTTAGTATTCAGAAATAATAGAACTACTGAAGAATATCCATTAGGTATTTTCCATCCACATCAAGAATTACATCATATTAAAAAGGAAAATATTGGTTTAATCGAAGTTATGGGATTGGCTGTTTTACCAGCAAGATTAAAAGATGAACTTACATTATTAGAAAAATGCTTAATTAATGAAGCTGACATCAATGATTATGAATCATTAGAAAAGCATAAAGATTGGTTTGAAGAAATCAAAAATCAAGAATGGACAAAAGACAATGTCAAAGATCAATTACAATATGAATTAACAAAGGTGTTTGTAAGAGTATTAGAAGATGCAGGTGTTTTCAAATTGGATGAAAAAGGTAAAAAATATTTTATAGAATTTATTGAAGAAGCAATTGAAGGAGAAGAATAATGAAAAGAGCAAGCCAAATTATTAATGATATCCAAAATAATAAAGCAGATAGTTTATTTTTAGATATCTATCAAGATGAGTCAATGATTGAATTTCAAAAGAAAAGATATGTAGATGCAATTGAACAATACATTAATCTATATAAAGATGAAGAAGTAGAAATCTTCAGCGTACCTGGAAGAAGTGAAGTATGTGGAAATCATACAGATCATCAACATGGTCAAGTTTTAGCAACAGCAATAAATTTAGACATTATTACAGTAGTATCAAAGGATGAAGAAAAAGTATTATTAAAAGATAAATACACTTCTAATCCAGTGTATATCAATGATTTAGATATGAAGGAAGAAGAAAAAGACACATCTGAAGGATTGATCAGAGGTATCTTATATAGATTTAAAGAATTAGGGTATAAAATTGGCGGATTTAAAGGATTCAGTACAAGTAATGTTTTAGCAGGTTCTGGTTTATCATCGTCAGCAGCATATGAAGGAATGATTGGTGTTATTCTTTCTGGATTATATAATGATATGAAAGTCGATTCAGTTGAAATTGCTAAAATCGGTCAATATGCTGAAAATGTATATTTTGGTAAGCCATGCGGTTTAATGGATCAATGTGCTTGTGCAGTTGGGGGTTTAATCCATATTGATTTTAAAGATAATTCTAATCCAGTTGTAGAAAAAATTGATAATGATTTTTCTCAGTATGGATATAGCTTATGTATTGTAGATGTTCATGCATCACATGCTGATTTAACACCTGATTATGCAGCTATTCCATCTGAAATGAAAGAAGTTGCAGCTTATTTTGGTAAAAAATTCTTAAGAGAGGTTTCAGAAGAAGGATTCATTAAAGAAATTTCTAATATCAGACATAGCATTGGTGATAGAGCAGTAGCAAGAGCCTTACATTATTTTGAAGAAGATAAAAGAGTTGGAAAAATTACAAAAGCATTAAAAGATAATGATTTTGAAACATTCAAAGCATGTATTAAATCTTCTGGAGACAGCTCTTTCAAATATTTACAAAACATTTATTCTAATAATGATATTAATAATCAAGCTGTCACAATTGCGTTAGGATTAAGTGAATTATTTTTAGAAGGTCATGGAGTATCAAGAGTTCATGGGGGTGGATTTGCTGGTACAATTCAAGCATTTGTTGAAAATAATTATGTTCAAGAATATAAAAAGAAAATTGAAGAAGCGTTTGGAAAACATTCATGTCATGTGTTAAAAATTAGAAAATATGGAGCAATGAAAGTAGAGGTAGGAGAATAATGAAAGTATTAGTAACAGGTGGTACAGGTTATATTGGAAGTCATATTTGTGTTGAATTAATTCAAGCTGGTCATGAAGTTATAGTGATCGATGATTTTTCAAATTCCAAACCAGAAGTATTAGGCTATATTAAAGATATTACTGGAAAAGAAGTAAAGTTTTATGAATTCAATATTTTAGATGAAAAGAAAACAGAAGAAGTTTTTAAAGAAAATGATTTAGATGCTGTTATTCACTGTGCTGCTTTTAAAGCAGTTGGAGAATCTGTTGAAAAACCTATTGAATATTATACAAACAATTTAACAACAACTTTAATTGTTGCTAAAATGATGAAAAAATATCATGTCAACAATATTGTTTTTTCATCAAGTGCTACAGTTTATGGAGATCCTGAAGTGGTTCCTCTTACTGAAGATTGTAAATTAGGTGAAACAACAAATCCATATGGAGCAAGTAAAGCAATGATGGAAAGAATTTTAACAGATGTACAACATGCTTGTACTAGCATGTCAGTAACATTACTTAGATATTTTAATCCAATTGGAGCACATGAATCTGGATTACTTGGAGAAGATCCAAAAGGAATTCCTAATAATTTAATGCCATATATTATGAAAGTTGCAACAGGAGAATTACCATGCTTAGGTGTATTTGGTGATGATTATGATACACCTGATGGAACAGGCGTAAGAGATTATATTCATGTTGTAGATTTAGCTAAGGGGCATGTACTTGCTATTGAAAAATATTCAGAACCAGGAGTTCATATTTGTAATTTAGGTACTGGAGTTGGATACAGCGTATTGGATATAGTCAAGGCATTTGAAAGAGTAAATGGTGTAAAAATCAATTATGAAATCAAAGATAGACGTCCAGGAGATATTGCTACATGTTATGCTGATCCTTCAAGAGCAAAGAAAGAACTTGGTTGGGTTGCTACTAGAGGTATTGATGAAATGTGTAGAGATACATGGAATTTTGCAAAAAAACATATGAAATAAAAAATAGATTGTAATTAGCCACACTATTGTGGCTAATTACAATTTTTTTATAAAGATATGATGATTTGGTATGAATGAAATTGTGAAGACACTTAGTAATTTCACATTTAATTATGTAAATATAAAATCATTTAATCTTTTATTTGTTGACTTTAATAGTATAATTTTGTTCTGATACTTCAAGACTGTCTAAATCGATATATTTATAGCCTTTGAGTATTTTTATGTAGTTTCCTTTTGAATTCTTTGAAATGTTACCTTTTTTGTCACATTTTTTATAGGCAAGTGCAATATTTTTTTGATTAATTGTTTTAAACAATAGATAACCATCTGCATCTTTATGAGATTGAAATTTTATAGGCGATTCTATCTTTGTATAAGTATTTTCAAAAGAAAGTGCGTTTTCTCCAAGTTCTCCAAAATTAAAAATAGAAAAAAAGGAGATAAAAGTTGTAACGACAATAATGGTGAACATACAAAAAAATGGACTATCAGGAGATACAAATATCTCTTTTAGTTTTTCTTTATCAGCCTGTTTTATAATGTTTACAGTATCAATACAGCCTATGCTTCCAAAGGGAAAGAAAGATAATACAAAGATATAAACATTTGTTATGATAGCAAAGTATTTGTCATTAAATAAAAGCATTATACAAATTCCATAAAGAATATATAGAACTAAAGTAAGACATAATCCATATTTTTTATCAATATTTTTGGCTATCCAGTTATTTTTAAAATATAGAGAAGCAAACAACAATAGAACAAAAAATAATATCAACATACTTATAAACATACAAAAGTTATATTTTATTTTTGTAATAAGTTTTATTAGGATGAAATATAAAACATAAAAATAAACTTGAAGACAACATGAAACCTTAAAATAATAAAGTCTTTTATTTTGCGTCATCTTTTCTTTTACTTGATTTTTTATAATAGAAATAAAAAACAATGATAAAAATGTAGGAATGATCAACTCTGAAATAAGAGAAATCAGAGGCAAAGAGACTATTATGCTGGTTAATTTTAGTGCTTTAGAATAGCCACTATAAATTTGCCATAACATAAATGATAAAAATGTAATTGTAAAAATAACCAATAACTTAGTAGAATATTTTTTTTGGGAAAATTTCTCCAAAAGATAAGTATTTAAATAACTAATTGCAGTACTTAATAATTCCATAAATAATAAATTCCTTTCCTTTTTTATAATTATATTTTTAATTAATAATATACTCATAAATAATTTAAATTTACAATAAAGAACAAAAAAGAAAAAATTTAATAAATATTTTTCTTGAATACCTTGCTCTATAATTAATTTGATAATAATGATATAATTTCATTAACTATCTAAGAAGATAGATGGAGGGTTATTATGAAGTATGTACTTATAGGAAATGGAATAAATATACAATTTGGTGGAACTGCATATTCAAACTACTTTATTTTGGAAAGAATAAAGTCAAAAGCTAAAATAGGAGGATATGCTAAATTATTTGATAATTCAATTACTGGAGAAGATATATTATAAATATTTTTAATGGATTCGTAAATATTGCTAATGGAATAAAAACTGGAAAATACGATAAATTAACAGATGATATTGAATTAAAGGATGCTTTTAATGACTTTAAGAAAAGATATAAAAATAAAATAAAATATTCATATAATATTATGTCAGAGGATTGGTTTTTACTTGTTGAAGCTTTCTTTTTATAAAATGATGGTTTATCTGATAACAAAGAACTATCAATTCAAGGATTTAAAATCATGATACTTGATAGTATTTATAATGAAGGAAAATTACAAGAAATATATAAAAGTATGTCAAAAAAAGTAAAAGATTACTTTGCTGACTATGATGAAATATTTACTTTGAATTATGATAATAATATAGAGCATTTAATGGGAAAAAACGTTTTTCATTTACATGGGGACTTTAGTGTTCTTGCTGATAGTGAAAATCCAAATACTGTAAATGGGTATATACGAAATAAAGAAGGAAAAACTGTAGTAATACCTGGATATGAACACTGTTATTGTAAGGCTTTATTAAATTACAGTGGTAAATTGAAATTAAAAAAAGCGGAAGAAAATCATCAGCTTATAGTAGAATATGATAAGAATTATAAAGATGAGTACTTACAAAATGATAATTATATAAACTGGTTAAATAGTTTAAAAGTAAGTGATGAAAACAGCTACAGAATAATTATGACTAAAATAAAACATCCTGAACTTAAAGCAGCATCAGAATATTATTTTGAAAATTTTAAAGATATCAAGGATGAATTACATATAAATGGTTTATCACCTAATAATGATGATCATATATTTAATTTAATAAGAAATAATAAAAATATTAAACGTGTAATTTATTATTACTATTCTCAACATGAAAAAGAATATATTGATAAGAATTTTCCACAAGATATTTTTATATCAAAATCTGTTGAAAGTTTATGGGAAAGTCTAGGTTATAAAAAAGAAAAAAAATTTTAATTATTTCTTTCCAAAGGAAATTGATGATTTTGTTGACATTGTTAATGAATTTTCTAAAAGAAAAATGACTAAAGAGGAAATAATATATGAAATAAATTCGATTTCTTTAAGTAAAATGAAAATGCTATATACACAGGTTAAGAGCATACTAGATACAAAAGAGCTTCAAGGCTCATCAAATAATCAAGAAGAATTTGAAAAAAAACATGAATATGTGAATTATATTGCATTACAAGAAGGAATAAATCCATCATCGATATATATAATTTATTTTATGTATTCAAGTATTTCAAAAAAGTAATATCAAGAATATTATTGTTTATATGTTCGATAGAACTATTTAATACCATAATTTTTATTATACTGTTTTATTCTTATAACTATATTATGAATATTAGGTTATAAAGTAAAAAAACAGGACGCATTAATCAGTATTGTAATTGACACAAAAAAATGGAAGTGCTATCATAATAGTGTAATAGATGGATTGTAATAGTATGTATATGACTACACAAAACCTGCTTACGGATGCTTTTTATTCTGTAATCAGGTTTTTATTATTTAAGGAGCTAACTATATAAAATTCAAGTGATTTTATGAAAAAGTTTGAAAATATTTA
>OFSC01002335.1_pt1 | contig 9758 bp, 8 predicted proteins | sample 1543201 | NCBI WGS metagenome assembly OFSC01 (sample SAMN04209228, study PRJEB22552) | human gut metagenome | biome: gut; material: feces | host: Homo sapiens | place: USA: Oklahoma
CTGGCGGTCTCTGTCTACCAGGCCTGCCACTTCCTGGGAATGCCGGAATGCAATATCCACCTGACCCACGCCGTGGTCTATCTGTCCCTGGCGCCCAGGTCCAATTCTGTTTACATGGCCTACGAGCACGCCAAAAAGGACGCCCTGAACATGCTGTCCGAGCCGGTCCCCCTGGTGATCCGCAACGCGCCCACCGGGCTTATGAAGGAGCTGGATTACGGGAAGGGCTACGTCTACGCCCACGACACGAAGGAAAAGATCGCCCGCATGGAATGTCTGCCCGAATCCTTAAAGGGAACCCGGTACTACATTCCTGGCGAGGCGGGAGAAGAGAAAAAACAGGCAGAACGGCTTAAAGAGGTGCAGAGGTTCTGGGAGGAGGGAGAATCGCCCGTTGATGCAGGATAATCCCCCTCTTCCATGCATGAAAAAGGCAGACGGCTGGGCCTTCTCTGCCCTTTCAGCCGTCTGCCTTACGGGTATCCGGAAATCCATGGGGATTCCGGACAGCTGGACGCGGATCCAGCCTATTCTGCCATCATATCCAGTCCTGTCATAGCCAGTACCTTCACAGCCGCCAGAAGCGCCCGTTTTCCTGCCGGGCCGCCGGAAGCCTCTGCAAAGGGAGCCGTATGGGTCCCCAGCCCCTCGCCGACACCGATATAAAACTGGGCCGCAGGCATGGCGTGGGTCACGTTGCCCACGTCCGTGGAGCCGATCCCCTGGGTCAGATCCCTGGGGATGTGGTGCTCGCCGATGAGGTCCATGTTCTTCTCCACAGCCTCCACCAGTCTCCGGTCGTTTCTCACATCCTCGATCAGGTAGCCGTCCTGGGAGATCTCCACCTCCACTCCGGCGCACATGGCCGCACCCTGGGCGCACCGGTCGATGACAGCGATCACTTCCTTTAAATACTCCGAATCCAGAGCACGGATATTGAACTTGCATACAGCCCGCTCGGGAACGATGTTCACAGCCGTACCGCCCTCCAGGACGATGCCGTGTACCCTTGTGTAGTCTTTAAAATGGAGCCTCTGGGAATCAACGGCATGGAACATCTGCATCACACCGTTTAAAGCGCTGGCTCCCACCCAGGGACAGGCTGCTGTATGGGCCGGTTTTCCCTTGAAGGTATACACCTTGTTCACAGCCGCAAAGGAAATATCATCGGCCATGGACAGATCGCTGGGATGCATGATCAGGGACATATCCACGCCCTCAAAGATCCCCTCGTCCAGCATGGTGATCTTCCCGCTGCCGTTTTCCTCCGCCGGGGTACCGAATACCTTCAGCGTTCCGCCGATGCCGTATTTTTCCATGATCTCCTTTAAAACCACTCCGGCTCCGGCTCCGCTGGTGCCGATGAGGTTATGGCCGCAGGCGTGGCCCAGCTCGGGAAGGGCATCGTACTCACATAAAAATGCAAAGGTCATTCCCGGCTTTCCGCTGTTATATTCCGCCACAAAGGCCGTATCCAGGGAACCTGCTCCCCGTTTTACAGAAAAGCCGTAGCGTTCCAGAAGGCTGCATAATTCATTCTGTGCCGTCTTTTCCTGGAACGCCAGCTCCGGATGTTCAAAAATACATGCGCTCACCGCCTCAAATTCTTCTCTGTGGGCCTCTGCAAGCGCCTCGATCTCATGCTTCATTCCTGTCATATCCATGATCCATTCCCCTCCATGATCCTTTTCCTGTCTGTTTTCTGCGCCGGGAGGCTGTGCTTCCCCTCCGGCGGATTCTGCGTGCCCGGACCTCTGCGGTATACACAGAAGCTGGCGCGCGCCAACGGTATCATTGTACCATCTTCTCCCCATTTTCACAAGGACCTGGCAGAGTCTTTTATGCTTTTTTAGGATCTGGCGCAATTTTCTCCACAATTTTATTGTCATATCCCAAATTACTGATATAATATAGATAGACTTTTTATTCTGGAAAATATATCTGATTTAGGAGGAATCTTATGACCACATTATTTACCAACGGAAATCTCGTGGATGTGATCGGCCAGACCGTCCTCACCGGCGGCAGCATCCTGGTGGAAAACGGCATGATCAAAGAGGTAGGAACCAGTATCGCTGTTCCCAATGGCGCAAAGGTTGTCGATCTGGGCGGAAGGACCGTGCTCCCCGGGCTTTTCAACTGCCATGTACATATGTGCTCCGATGCCGGGACCGGCGCAAAGGAAACCATTTCTGACGCCGCTGTCACCATCCGGGCCCTTAAGAATTTAAAAACACTGTTAAATTCCGGCGTGACCTACATCCGTGACGCAGGCGCACCCAAATATATTGATGTGGACCTCCACGACGCCCAGTTAAAGGGCGAGATCCTGGCTCCGGAAATGCAGACTGCATGCCGCTGTATCTGTATGACCGGAGGACACGGCCACGACTCCGGCCGTGAGGCTGACGGTCCCGACGACTGCAGAAGAGCAGCCAGAGAGCAGTTAAAGGCCGGCGCCAACTGGATCAAGGTCATGGCCACCGGAGGCGTTATGACCAAGGGCGTTGAGCCGGGCTCCCCGCAGCTCACCGAAGAGGAGCTCCGCGCAGCCATCGAAGAAGCCCACAAGGCAGGGGCCAAAACCTTCACTCATGCCCAGGGCATGGAAGGCATCAAAAACGCTCTCCGGGCCGGCGTGGACTCCATCGAGCACGGCTTCTTCATGGACGACTGGTGCTTCGACTTCATGAAGGAGCACAACGTGTTCTTCGTTCCCACCCTGGCCGCTCCCTACTGGATCAAAAAATACGGCACGGACGCCGGGATCCCCGATTACATGGTGAAGAAGGTAGAAAAGACCATCGACGCCCACCAGGATACCTTCCGCCGCGCCCATAAGGCAGGCGTTAAGATCGCCCTGGGAACCGATGCGGGAACCCCCTTCAATAAATACGATATGACTGGCTTCGAGTGTATCCTGATGGTGGAAAACGGAATGACCCCCATGGAGGCCATCCAGTGCGGTACCATCAACGCTGCCGAGCTCATGGATGTAAAGGACACCCATGGCTCCATCACCCCGGGCAAAAAGGCAAACTTCGCTGTCTTTGAAAAGAGCCCGCTGGAGGATATCCACGCCATCCTGGACTGCTCCATGACCGTCCTGGGCGGCGAGGTCGTGTTTGAGAAATAATACATTGGTTACCTGTGTTTCTTGAAAATTCCTCTTGAATATTTTCAGTGTTTATTATAGAATGTATACAATGATAAAAAAAGGAGGTAATTCATCATGGCATATGTAATTAACGATACTTGCGTTAGCTGCGGTTCCTGCGCTGGCGAATGTCCGGTAAATGCAATCTCTCAGGGAGACGGCAAATACGAGATTGATGCAGATGCATGCATCAGCTGCGGAACATGTGCAGGTGTATGTCCCACTGGCGCTATCAGCGAGGGCTAATATCTCACGTATTAGAAGAATACATAAAAGCTGCTGCGCTTTATTTGCGACAGCAGCTTTTTTGTTATGATCATTTTTATTTTACAGCTTGTTCCCATTTCTCCCAAACTTCTTCTTTTTCCCAAAGCCCCCGGAAAAAAACGGGATCCGGGATGCGGCGGCCTCCGCCTTTCCCTTGTTTTCCCGCTGGTACAGACGGATCGTCTCATCCAGCTGGCGGAACCGCTCCTCGTCTCTTTCATCAGCCACCCGCATCAGGTAGTCCACCTCTTTTATGACCTTGTCATTGACCATGCGGCTGATATCCTGACTCAGCTTCTCATTGTTTTCCTCGATGGCCTGTCCGATCATCTGTCCCAGCATGGCCCGGAACTGCTCCGCCCGTTCCTCAGCCATCATGGTCGTCAGGGCCCGGTCATCCATGTTTTTTACTTTTTCATCCTCATGCTCCGTATGATCCTTTAAAGCAGCCACAACATCCTCCTCCAGAATATCATTGGGAACAACCACTTCCCCATCTGATTCCAGGGATCTGGCAAGCGCCGCTTTAATGGCCTTGAGCTGATATCCCTTCTCCTTCAGCTCCTTGATCTGCTTAAAAAGCCGGATATGAAGCTCCGTATAATATCTGTGTCCCATCTCATTCCTTGGTATATTCATTTCCAGCTCTTCTTCCCAATACCTGAGAACGTGGGATTCAACATCCACCTTCCTCGAGGCATCGGAGATCAGATAGTGCGTATCTGCCATGGTTGTCCTCTTCCTTTCCCTGTTACATAATACGATGTTAGGGGCTCAGGTCTTAAAATCGCCTGCAAGCAGCCTTGTGTCGAATCGATCGGCCTTTTGACCCTGATATCATAATATATGTGAGGACGTTCCAGAATATTCCAAAAATGTTGAGATACAGTCTGAATGGGCTTACTGCTCCTTGGCCATGTTCACAAACCTTGTGAGCTCCGGCCTCCAGCCCAGGTTTACGGTGCCAATGGGGCCGTTACGCTGTTTGGCAATAATGACCTCCGCCACATTGGGCGTATCTGTGTCTTTATTATAATAATCGTCCCTATACAGGAACATGACCACGTCCGCGTCCTGCTCGATGGCTCCCGACTCACGCAGGTCCGAAAGCATGGGCCTGTGGTCCGTCCTGGATTCGCAGGCACGGGAAAGCTGGGACAGGGCGATGACCGGGGCGTTGAGCTCACGGGCCAGGGCCTTTAAGGAACGGGAGATCTCCGAGATCTCCTGCTGGCGGTTGTCGCCGTTTTTCGCGCTTCCGGTCATCAGCTGGAGGTAGTCGATCATCACCAGATCCAGGCCGTATTCCAGCTTCACCTTCCGGCATTTGGACCGCAGCTCCATAACAGAGATACCCGGGGTATCGTCGATGATCAGCTTTGAATTCCCGATGGTGCCGATGCCCTCTACCACTGCGTCCCAGTCGGCGTCTGTCAGCGTTCCCGTCCGCAGCTTCTGGGAATCCACGTTGGACTCCATAGCAAGCATTCGGTTCACCAGCTGCTCTTTGGACATCTCCAGACTGAAGATCAGACACGTTTTCTGGCGGCGCACCGCGATATAATCCGCTATATTCAGTACAAAGGCCGTCTTTCCCATGGAGGGACGGGCAGCGATCAGGATAAAATCAGAGGGCTGAAAGCCGGACAGCTTGTAGTCCAGGTCAATAAAGCCGGACGGAATACCCGTAACTGTTCCCTGATTGCGGTAGGCGTCCTCGATCTTTTCCAGCACATTGATGGCAACCTGCTTGATGGGTACAAATTCCTGCCCGCCCTTATTCTGAAGAAGGTCAAATACCGATTTCTCCGTATCTGCCAGAATATTTTCCAACGGTTCCTTTCCCGCATAGCAGGCCCCTGCAATCTCCTCTGTGGTCTTGATCAGCCGGCGCAGCACAGCCTTTTCGCTTACAATATTGGCATAGGATTTTATATTGGCCGAGGTAGGCACCATGGTCATAATATCCCGGACAAAGTCAAGGCTGCTGACCTCAGGTGGGACATCCTTTTCCTTCAAACGGTCCTGCAGAGTAACCAGATCCACCGGTTTTCCCTCGTTAAAAAGCTCCACCATAGCATCAAACATAATGCCGTACTGCTGCTGATAAAAATCACTGCCTGTTATAATCTCTGACGCCGCGATCACAGCCTCCCGGTCCATCAGCATGGAGCCGATTACCGACTGCTCCGCTTCCAGACTGTGGGGAAGCACCCGCTTAATCAGGGCTTCTTCCATGACTCTTTCCTCCTACTATAATATTTGCCAAACCTGCGCTCCGGAATTTTCTGTCCGGAAGCCTGCGAAAACAGGACGGCGCATCCCTTCCTTCCGGAATACGATACGCCGCCCCCTTTACGTCCTTTTTACGCTTCTACTACCTTCACAGCCAGCTTTGCAGTCACTTCCTTGTGAAGCTTAACTGCTACCTCAAAGCTTCCGATGGCCTTGATGGGATCGTTTAAAACGATCTTCTTCTTATCAATATCCAGCCCCAGCTGATCGGCTGCTGCCTTGGCAATTTCCTTGGAAGAAACAGCGCCAAAGGCTCTTCCGCCTTCTCCTGCCTTGATCGAAACAACCACCTTGGACTTTTCAATCTTCTCTCCCAGCTCCTTAGCCGCTGCCAGCTGCTCTGCTGCAACTTTCGCATCATTTGCCTTCTGAAGCTTTAAGTCGTTTAAATTCTTGGCAGTTGCCTCTACGCCCAGCTTTTTAGGCAGGATAAAGTTTCTCGCATAGCCGTCATTTACCTTTACAACCTGACCTTTTTTTCCAAGTGCCTTTACATCCTCTAATAATACAATTTCCATATTGATCCATCCTTTCTGTCTCTATGATACGTCGCCCTCTTCCAGCATCTGCCGGATTACTTCTTTCAGGCGGTCTTTTGCCTCCTGTATGGAAACGCCCTGCATCTGGGCTCCGGCGATGGTACGGTGGCCGCCGCCGCCCAGCTTCTCCATCATTACCTGTACATTGACCTCGTCAATGGAACGGGCGCTGAAATAAATGGTATTATTGTAATCGGTGAGAACCACGGAAGCTTTTATTCCCTTGATCTCAAGGAGTTCATTAGCCGCCTGGGCTCCGGTGATCGTCGGACTGTCAAGCCCCTCTGCCGGGCACACGCTGATGGCAAACGCATCCATATACACCTCTGCTGCCCGCACAGCCTCTGCCTTGGCCTGATAGTCCTTCATATTTTCCCTGAACAGCTTGCGCACTCTCGTAATGTCCGCCCCGCTTCTTCGCAGGAAGGCCGCTGCCTCAAAGGTACGCACGCCGGTCTGATTTGTAAAATTCTGGGTATCAATCACAATACCCGCATACATGGCGTCTGCCTCTGCAGGCCGCACCTTGATGCCGTCTGCAATATACTGCAGCACCTCTGCCACCATTTCACAGGTAGAAGAAGCATAGGGCTCTACATAGGAAAGCACCGCATTGTCAATAACCTCGTTGCTGGTTCTGTGGTGGTCCAGCACAACGATCGTCCGCACCAGGCGCAGAAGGGACGGCTCATCTGTGATGCTGGGACGGTTTACATCCACCACCACAAGCATGGTGCCTGCATCTGCCAGCTCTGCCGCCTGAGGCCCTTTTAGGAACATATCGTCCGGATATTCCGCATTGTCCAGGAAGCGCTCCATCATGGGACGGACGGAGGAAGTAACCTCATTGAGCACAATATTGGCCTTTTTATTCATGGACATGGCGATCCGGTAAATGCCGATGGCTGCGCCGAAGGCGTCAATATCTGCCAGACGGTGGCCCATGATCAGCAGCCGATCCTTATTTTCCATCAGTTCCCGCAGGGCGTGGGCCTTTACACGGGCCTTCACGCGGGTTGTCTTTTCCATCTGCTGTGCCTTGCCGCCATAATACTGGATCTTATCCGAATCCTTTACGACCGCCTGGTCGCCGCCCCGTCCCAGAGCCATATCAATCGAGGTTCTGGCATACTCATAATTCTGAGCATAACTTTCACCGTTCATGCCGATACCGATACTTAAGGTCACGGCCATCTCATTTCCGATATTAACAGTCTTTACATCTTCCAGAATGGGGAAACGGGACTCCTGCATCTTAGCCATGTGCTGCTGGCAGATTGCAAAGAAATATTTATCCTTTTCAATCTTTTTTACAATGCCGTTCATGGAAGCAATATACTTGCTGATCTTACGGTCGATCAGGGCCGTAAGCAGGGATCGCCGCACTTCTTCCACGCTTTCAAGCGCTTCTTCGTAATTATCCAGATAGATCAGTCCTGCTACCAGTTTCTGATCATTGACCTGCTGTTTGTATTTTAACGTCTGGGTCTCATCCATGAGATAGACAGCCGTAATGCCGCCTTCTCCCGTTTCCAGACCATTATCAGCCACGGCCTGAGACAAGGAAGCAATCGCCAGCTCCCGCAGGTCTACCCGGTAATTTCTCTCCAAATATGAGCTGTGTATGCTCACTGTCTCTCCGCCCGTAGCCAGCATTTCCTTCGTAATCTCCGGAAACAGGGCCGTCAGATTAGGCGCTGCCGTCTTATCTTCCCCTAAGATCAATGAAAACTCGCGGTTCATCCACAAAAGACGCCCCGTCCGGTCTGTCACTGCATAGGGAACCAGCATTTCTTTCAGGATATCCTGCTTGCTCTGATCGTAAGCTTCCGCAAATGCGATCAGTCCTGCCAGGATTCCCCTTTTTCTGGAACAGTAAAGCCACAGCGCAATTCCAATATAGACAAGAGTAAAAGCCGAAACAATGATTCCCGCCGTAAGCGACACCGCCCCCACAGCTACCGCAAGCAGGACCATAAAGACTGTCAAATACAGCGGCCACTGCAGATATACGCGAAATGTCCACCGCATCTTTCCTTTATCTTTCATATCCTTCCTCCAATTTGTACCCGAAAATGGAATACGCCTATCTTATAGAGTATACCATATCTGCCCGGATTCGTCCATTGGAAAACGGATTTTGAAACGCAGGAGCTTTCATAAGCCTTTTCCAAACCGTAAGGCAAAATAAAAGATACGCACAAAAAACGGTTTACACGCAAAAAAGAATCGAATATAGTAGGAATGACAGCAGAGAATATCTTTAATACAGGAGTATTCATATGAAAAAATCAGACTTTATGAAAGAATTTATAGTAATAACCTTTGCCACCCTCATTGTTTCAGCCGCCGTGTTCTTCTTTCTGATCCCCAGTCAGGTGTCTGTAGGAAGCATATCCGGTCTGGCTATGATCCTCGGCAATATCATCCCTCTCCATATCTCCATCATTACTTTTATCCTTAACGGGCTTTTGCTGATAATTGGCTTTCTCCTGATCGGAAAGGAATTTGGCGCAAAAACGGTTTACACCTCTCTTCTGCTTCCATTATTTTTAAGGATATTTGAAATATGGTTCCCCGATTTTTCATCCATTAACGGCGATCCCTTTCTGGATATGGTCTGCTATATCTTTGTTGTAAGCATCGGACTTGCAATTTTATTCCGGGAAAATGCCTCCTCCGGGGGACTGGATATTGTGGCAAAGCTGTTAAACAAATATTTCCGCATGGATATGGGAAAAGCCATGGCGCTTCCCGGTATGTGCGTGGCCCTGTCCTCTATCCTGTTTTATGATAAAAAGCTGGTCGTTTTAAGCCTTTTAGGCACCTATTTAAACGGGCTTGTACTGGACCACTTCATATTCGGCCTGAATCTGAAAAAACGAGTCTGCATCATCTCTGAAAAAGAAGCTGAAATACGCAGTTTTATCCTGAACCGCCTTCACAGCGGCGCTACCATCTATGAAGGCCGGGGCGCCTATGACGGCCAGCCCAAAACCGAGATCATTACCATCGTGGATAAAAATGAATACGCCCTTTTGATGTCGTATCTTTTAAAAACAGACCCCTCCGCCTTTGTCACAGTTTACACAGTCAGCGAAGTAATCTACCGGCCAAAACCCCGCCAAATTTTATAAAATAATTTCATTCCCCCTCTTGATTTTTCCCCGCTCATGTGATATTATTATCACTGCTTATCAAACAAAGCATGGGCGAATTCCCGAGTGGCCAAAGGGGACAGACTGTAAATCTGCTGGCACTGCCTTCGGTGGTTCGAATCCACCTTCGCCCAGTTAAATACTTATTGACAAATGAAACGTAAGTATTTATAATAATTTAGGTAACGCGGGGTGGAGCAGTCTGGAAGCTCGTCGGGCTCATAACCCGAAGGTCGTAGGTTCAAATCCTGCCCCCGCAATTTTTATGCCTTAGGCATAAGGAAAAAGCCCAGATAGCTCAGTTGGTAGAGCAGAGGACTGAAAATCCTCGTGTCGTTGGTT